>CENF01084419.1_pt1 | contig 62750 bp, 57 predicted proteins | sample 361291 | NCBI WGS metagenome assembly CENF01 (sample SAMEA2619399, study PRJEB7988) | marine metagenome | isolation source: saline water (ENVO:00002010), including | reverse complement strand
AAAAATATGACTAGTTTTAAATCCATTGACAGATTATATATTGCATAAAATGTATAATTAACCTTATATTGTTCTATATAAGAGTATGTTTGCAAAAATTTACAGTATGAAATTTTCCGAAATAAGATTAAATAAGGACATTCAGGAAGCTATATCAGATTTAGGTTTTGTAGACCTAACTCCAATCCAACAAGAAACAATCCCATATTTATTGGAAAATGAAACTGATCTTATTGCGCTTGCTCAGACAGGAACAGGTAAAACTGCTGCATTTGGACTGCCTATATTACATAAAATTAAAGCTGACACTAAAATGCCACAAGCAATTATTCTCTGTCCTACTAGAGAATTATGTCTTCAGATCTCAAAAGATATGAATTCTTATGCAAAATATACTAAAAGGCTAAAAATAACTCCTGTATATGGTGGGGCAAATATTGCCCCCCAAATCAAATTATTGAAATCTGGGACACATATTATTGTAGGGACACCTGGGAGAGTAATTGATTTAATCAAAAGGAAAGCGTTACGATTACAAAATATTGAATTTGTAATTTTGGATGAAGCTGATGAGATGCTAAACATGGGGTTCAAGGATGATTTAGACACTATTCTAGCAGAAATGTCTAAAGAAAAACAGACTCTCCTATTTTCAGCAACTATGCCAAAAGAAGTCATGAGAATTAGTAAAAGCTATATGTTGAACCCTAGAACAATTGAGGTTGCAAGTAGAAATGAGGGGGCTAAGAATGTTGACCATCACTATTATATGGTAAATGCTAAAGACAGATATAAAGCCTTAAGAAGGATTTGCGATGTAAATCCTGATATTTATGGAATTGTCTTCTGTCGTACTAGAAGAGAAACTGCTAATATTGCCGACAGATTGATGCAAGACGGCTATAATGCTGATGCCATTCATGGAGAATTATCTCAAGCGCAAAGAGATCATGTTATGGGGAGATTTAGACAAAAGAAACTTCAGATATTAGTTGCTACTGATGTTGCTGCTAGAGGAATTGATATTAATGATTTAACACATGTAATCAATTATAACTTGCCTGATGATAATGAAGTCTATGTACATAGATCAGGGAGAACAGGGAGAGCAGGAAAAGAAGGGATTTCAATAATTATTGCGCATAGTCGTGAAGGGAGAAAATTAAAAGACATTAGCAGGATGATTAAACGAGATCTAGTATTGCAAAAGGTCCCTAATGGAGATGAAATCTGTCAAATCCAATTAATGAAACTAGTAGATAAAGTTGTAGCTACTGAAATAAATCATCAAATAGGAAACTACCTGCCATCGATTGAGGAAAAATTAGCTCATCTGGATAAAGAACAATTAATCCAACACTTTATCTCTACAGAATTTAACAGATTCTTATCATTTTATAAAAATGCACCTGACCTAAATATCTCTGCAAGAAAAAATAATGACAGCAACAAAAAAGATAAAAAAAGTAATAAAAAAAGAGAGAAAACAGGACATGCTGAAAAGGGTCATACAAGATTTTTTATTAATCTTGGGAAAGAAAAAGAATTCCAAGCTCACAACCTAATTGGCCTAATTAATGAATATACGAAAAATAGAAATATTCCAATTGGTAAAATTGATATTATGAGGAAATTCTCATTTTTTGAGATACCTTCCGAATTTTCAGATGACATCTTAAGTAAACTAAATAATGCAAACTGGGATGATAACAAGGTAAATGTTGAGGTCTCACAATTACCTCGTCCAAAGACCTCAAATTTCAGTAGAAAGAGTAAAGCAAGAGGTGATGGGAGAGACAGAAAACTTTCTGGAGACAGGAAGAGAAAGGGGAATAAAAGCTGGAATAAAGACAGATCAAATGCAAAAAAAAACAGAAGATCTTCTTTAGGTAAAATCTCAGAAGGAGGGGACCTATCTTTTAAAGGGAGATTTAATGCAGTAGCTAAGAAAAAAAGAAAGTCCTAAAACTTTTTCTTGAGTCCAGCAACAAAATCTTTAAGATAATATGGTTCGAAATAAGCAACATCTTCAAAATAGTTATTTGCAAATCTCTCTGAGCCTAAGACCCCCATATCTTTTGCTGAGGGGAATACCCCGTCCATAAAATAAGCATTAGCATTGTCTATAATTGTCTTACACTTTGATGCCCCGTCTCCAAAAAATAAAACTTTCTCTTGTAGAAATTGCGCATATGTATACTCATCTACAATATCGGCTCGAATTTCTCTAACTTCATTATTGCTTTGATCAAAAATTGATGAAAAAACTTCCATCCTTCTAGCATCAATCATTGGACAATAAAACTTGTAATCTTCCTCTTTAGAAATTCCAAAAGCCATTGCCTTTAAAGTGGAAACAGAAACTAACGGAATCTCTAAGGAATAACACAAGCCTTTTGCAATGGAAGTTCCAATTCGTAAACCCGTATATGAACCAGGCCCCTTACTTAAGACAACTCCCTCTATCTCTTGCAACTTAACATCTGATCTTTTTACAACCTCTTCAATAAATAAAGTAAGCTGCTCAGCATGTGAATACTCTTTAGAAATTTTCTCTTGTAATTGAATTAATCTCGTATTCCTAAAAAGAGCAACAGAACAATTTCTAGTAGTTGTTTCAATAGCTAATAGCAAACTCATTAAATATCGTAATAATGATTAAACAAATCACTCATAATCCCAAAATTAATAAAACGAGTCTTAACATCCTCAGCATTATTATAAGAATTCCGCAAAGTAATACCTAAATTTATTTTTAGATTTGTATAAGGATTTATAATATATGACACATTGAAATTTTTATAACCAATCTTTGTAAGTTCACCTTGATGTATTTCAATTCCAAAATCAGATGGACGACCTACACCCATTCCAACTAAACCTTCCTCTTGTGCATAATTTCCAGTTGACAAATACACATTACTTCCATAAGAGATAGAATCTACTTGAAAGTCTTTGCCATATTTAGTCATTATTATTTTAGCATCAATTTCAAATCTTTTCCATTTATAATTTGCCATAACAAGAAACTCAGAGAAATTAGCTCCTAAAGGGTGTGCTAATGGTTGATTATAATGAGCGTAGTTTTGTAAAGGATTATGATGCGCATAAGTATATGGCATAACATAATTGTATTCGGTTTGAAGTGTCAGCCTATCAATATTAAAAGGATCAAAAATTTTATACCCTAACTGATAGCCAATCTTATTTGCCCACCAACCATCATTCTCACAAAATTTAGAAAAATCAAAATTATCTAAAACTAATTGTCCATACATATATGATGAACGAAAAACATATTTTGTATTCACACCTAGCAAAAAATTATCCAGAGAACTCTCTGGTAAATCAATTAAGCTTAGCATCTTTATAGGATTCAAATAATTAATATTAAATCCTCTATTCTTTGGATCATGATCCATACGCCATACAACAGATTCAAACAATGATAAATTAAACTTATTATTTACATGAAAACTTAGATAATGTGATGACAGATACTTCTTAGCATAGCCCATTTGGTTCCAATTAAGCAACCCATGAGTTGCAAAATAACCAATATCCATTAACTCAGCATAAAGGTTAGTATATTGTACTTTTCCTAAATTAGTCTGAAGCTTTAAATACGGATAATTAAAAGCATTATCTGAAAGTAATAAGGAACGATAACCATCACCAATAAAGTTCTTTCCATGTCCAAATTGGACAGCAAAAATATTATTTGCCATATAAGTTACATAGCCAGAAGACATAGCATAATCAAAACCTGTCTCTTTAAAACTCCTTGCATAACCCTGCCCTGGAACAACTCGATTGTCTCTAACATATGAATCTAAATAATTTGAAAAGATTGCTTGATTCTCAACAAAAGAAGTAGAGAATGAAAACTTCCTGCCTATATCTCCTTGAATTAAATACCCTCTAGAGTTTGCAAATGTATTCTTAGAATCAATTAACTCTTTTCCTTCTGAAAAATTGATTATTGGCGATACTGTTACTTTATAATCATTACCATATAAAATGATGAGATGCTCAGAAAGCAATTTTCGCAGATACCAATTCTTATAACGATTAGGATAATGGGTATCAATAACTGAATCGATTGTAAAACTTAAATTTGATCTAATAATAGGTTTAAATGAAGTATGGATATCTGTTTCTGAGATGTATAGAATCTTGTTTACATCTGAAGTGTAGTTTCTATCTAGATTCAAATTGGTGTGCTGCGAGTAGACTGTAAATGAAAAAATTGACAATACAAAAAAAAAAATCCTCATTTTCTTCTTCTTAGTAAATAGAAAGGTATAAGTAATATTAGATAACTAATGAATGCTAAAATAGCAACAGCAGTATTAATATTTATTGGAAGTAAAAAATAAGAAACAATTATTAATAATAAACTCACCAAATATAAAAGCCCTGCTGTTCTTTTGTGTCCAAGTCCTAGATCTAATAACGCATGATGAATATGCTCTCTACCTGGATATAAGGGATTCTTGCCATTTCTAATTCTAACCAGAAAAACTCTTAATGAATCAAACAGTGGTATTGCTAAAAATACTATAGCCACTAATGGCCCCTTATTTGGGAAGGAAATTGTTTCAAAAACTAACCCATTCCTAATACTATGTATTGCTAAAATTGACAAAATCATTCCTACAACTAACGACCCCGAATCACCCATGAATATTCTAGCAGGATTAAAATTGTATTTTAAAAATGCTAACAAAGATCCCATTAATGAGAAGGAAATAATTGCTATATCAAAATGATTCATGTAGAATGTAACAACGCCAAAGCAAAAGGAGGACACGATTCCTAAACCTGCAGCTAATCCATCTACTCCATCAATTAAATTAAATCCATTAATAATTACTACAACAACAAATATAGTAAATAACGTAGCGGAAAAATTCGAAAGATCATAGATTCCTAAGGCGCCATGCATATTATCAATCTTTATATCTCCAAGGTAAATTACAATAAGAATAGCAATAATCTGTCCAATAAGTTTCTTATAAGGAGTGAGCCCAAGTAAATCATCAATAACTCCAACAAAGAATACTATTAAAAAGCTTACTAATATAAACTGTATCTTATCAAGCTCTGCCCAGAAAAGAAGCGAAAAAAGAAAGCCTGAGAAAATTGCTATACTTCCAAAAATAGGGACGGTCCTTTTGTGGGATGCTCTCTCTCCTGGCGTATCTGAAAGTCTAAACTTATCAGCAAAAAATATTATCTTAGGAACAGCCAGATAGGTTGTAAAAAATGACGTCAAGAACGCAAATAAAATATTATACTCTGTAGCGAACACTTTGCTAATTTTAGCGCAAAATTAATAAAAATCTTATATTACAGCTAGTAAAGAATCAGTCCATTTTGATAAAGTAAAATCATTATCAACTTTAACTGTATTTAAACTCATTCTTTTTCCTGCTTTTATGTCAGAATCAGAATCACCAATTAGAAATGAATCCTCAACAATAATATTAGGAAAATCAATAATAGCATTTTTTATCATACCTGTTTTAGGTTTCCTACATATACAATCCATCTCTTCCAAATGAGGGCAATAATATATCTTTTCTACTTTTCCTCCTGACTGTTCAATTACATTAAGCATTTGAGTGTGTAAGATGTTCAAATCAGCCTCTGACATTACCCCCTTAGCAATACCTTGTTGGTTTGTAACAATAACAATACGATTAAATATATTGTTAAGCTCTGAAATAGCATCTAAAGCGCCTGTTATAAATTTAAACTCTGAGAAATTACAAACATATCTACCCTCCAACTTCTTATTTATAACCCCATCCCTATCTAGAAAAAGTGTGTCATAACTATGCATCCGGAAACATTTCTTCTTCAATAATCTGACAAATTATATGTCCAATCAAAATATGAGCCTCTTGAATTCTTGGAGTATCATCAGAGGGGACTTCTATTATTATATCACAAATACTATTCATCTTGCCTCCATTAATTCCTGTAAAACCAATAGTTGTTAGCCCTATCTCATTAGCTTTTTCAAGTGCCTTAATCACATTTTCAGAATTACCTGATGTAGAAATTCCAACTAGAATGTCTCCTTCTCTTCCACAAGCCTCTAACATTCTTGAGTAAGTTTTATCATAACCAAGATCATTAGCGACAGCAGTAATATAGGACGAATTCACATTAAGCGCCTCAGCATAAAGAGGAGGACGATTAGCATAAAATCTTCCGCTCAATTCAGCTGCAATATGTTGTGCGTCAGAAGCGCTACCTCCATTTCCGCAAAAAAGCATCTTCTTATCATTCTTAAATGCCTTAACACTGAGTGCAATCACCTTCTCAATATTAGCCTGAATATTCTTATCATTTAAAATACAAGTATAATTCTCAACTGAACTTGATATACATTCCTTTATTCTACTTTTCATAGTCCATATTTTTCGCTAAAATACAATTATAAAGTTTGATATGCCTTCTTGGTTAATATCCCAATTTCATCCCAACTAAATTTATCATTAATTAATATTCTTCCATTCTTCTGTACTCTTTTCAAATTATTTTTATCAGATAGAATTAGATTCAATTTTTTAACTAAATCATTAACATCTTCTGATTTAAATAAAAAGCCATTTTCGTTATCAATTAGAACTTCCTTTAATGGCGGCAAATTAGAAACTAAAGCGGGCCTTTCATAACTTAAAGTCATCATTAAAACTCCGCTTTGATATATTTTCTTGTAAGGTAACACAACTAAATCTGATGCGCAATAATAATGTTCCACATCTGCATGTGGTATGAATCTAGTATGTAAGATGACGTCTCCTGAGAGATTATTCTTGTTAATAATTTGCTGATAAACAGTAAAGTCATTTTTCCAAGGCTTGCCAGCAATTAATAACACTGTATTAGGATTCTTTTCAAGGACTTTTTTAAAGGACAGCAATAAAATATCTAAGCCTTTAACTTTCTTAATCATTCCAAAAAACAATAAAATTGTTTTATCAGTTGGCAAGTTTAAATATTTTCTAGATTTTATTTTATTTGCTTGGACATTAATAAAAGGCACATAATTGCCATGTGGAATAATATAGATGTTGTTTTTTAATTGAGTGTTTTTCTTAACTATCTCATCTCTGCTAAACTGATTATGAGTCAGTAGTAAATCTGCTAACTTGTAAACTAAATTAGAAGTCAAAATAGAATTCTTATTATTAGAAAATGAAGAAACATCATGAATAGTGAGAACCACCTTGCCAAATAACAATTTAACCAATAGCAGATTAAAAAAAACTAAAATATTAGTGTAAAAAATATGAAAATGGAAGATCGATACCCCTGAAAATCTAGCATGAACAATAGACTGAATCGAACCAAGAATCCATTGTAATCCGTTTACTATTCTTGACTTACTTGCAAAAATATTTTTATAAAAACTAAAAAATCTAAGTTTACTGATTTCAGGATCAAGGGTCTCATTATTTGTATATATACTTACGTCACAGCCACTGTTAATTAGCCCCATCGATTGGCCAAAAGTATAAAAATGAAAGGCTCCTCCATGGGCCCCCAGAGTATCTATAATAGCAACTTTTCTCTCCATGATTTACATTCTTAATCCTTGAAAATACGATTTGTTAATCAACCACCAGGTAACAAAATTCTTTCTTATTCTTGGGTTTACTATGAAACGAATATTATTTTTAAAAAATAGCCAAAAAATAAAAATATAAGAAAACAACCCGCCAATCTGTTTTAAAAAATATACATGATTACTAACATTCTGTTTTATAAATAGATGGCCTCTATAATTTCCTTCTAAACCTTTATAAAAAGAATTTGTTAAACTCCCAACTTTATGGTAAAAATCAACATATGGATAATAAAATATCTTATGTCTTCCGTCTTTCAAGATTCTATAACAGAAATCTGTATCATCAAAGTAAACAAAATACTTTTCATTCATCATTCCAATATCCTGAAACACTTCCTTTTTAACTAACAAACAACATGTTGGAGCATATTCCACCTCTACAGTCTCATCATACTGCCCCTTATCTAACTCTTCCATTCCTCTGTGTATGGGTAGATAGCCTTTATTTTTTATAAACCAACTTCCTGCATACCAAATCTTGCTAGGGATATCATAATAAGTCATTTTTGGAGCAACCAGGCTGCAATTATTTTGCTGTTGAGCTTTAATCAATTTTTCAATTAAGGCTGGCTCAAATTCAACATCATTATTTATTATCAAAATATGATCACATCCATCCTCAATAGCCTTTAGAATCCCTTGATTATTTGCTTTTGCTACTCCAAAATTTATTTTGTTTGCAATAAGAAAGAGTCGAGAATCATTATTCTCTTTTAAGATTGATAACGTATTATCAATTGATGAATTGTCAATTACATAAACAATAAAATTATTATATGTCTGTTTCAAGACGCAATCTAAAAATGGCTGTAAAACATCAGCAGAATTATATGTTATGGTCACTAAACCTATCTTATCCATTTTGAAAAATCTTTATTTAAAAATTTAGACAGCTCTATCACATCACTCTCAAAATGTTTTTTTAGAGAATCTCGTATTGATCTAGATAATTTTGGTTTCTTGCCACTGTCAAAAAGCAAATCGCTGATTTTTTTATTTATATATTCTGGAAGAATATTTAACAACATATTACGAAAAGGCATAAAAGAATAAATACTTCTAATAATCTTATTTTTAGGTTCTTTATAAGCATTATATTTCTTGCTTGAAAAAGATTTAGAATTATTATCTAATCCTAAAAACATGATAACATCATCTACAATATCGGAAGTTTGATTTTTAAAATCTTCATAATCAATAATATAAATGTTTTTATTACTAAATACTTCTGAGTATCTTTTTATCTGATTAGTATATTCACTTACTTTAATATATTGCTGATAAAATAAATTAGCATTCTTATGCTCTGATTGCTTTCGAATAATTGTTTCAAAACTTTCTGAAACTAAACCTAATCTATAATCCATTAAATAATGTGAAAATGCTCTGTCAATTGGATTTCTTAACATAATTATAATCTTAGCATCAGGATTATATGTGATAATCTTCTTAGGAACATCTTCATAAAATAAATACGAAACACTAGCCTCTCCTGTTAGATTCACATCTGTTCTCTCAAAAAGTCTATGGTATTTTTTAAGTGTATTAATTCTATTCTTATTATAATATATCTTCTGCTTTCGCAAAGCTTCATCGGAGAAAAAATTAGGCTCCTTTTGAGAGCTCATCTCAATCTCAGGATGTTCATTTAGATAATGATATAAGGAAGTTGTACCTGCCTTTGGAGCTCCCACTATAAAAAAATCTACTTTCTTCATCTAACAAAAAATCTTTTTTTAATCACCTCAAAAACATTTCCCATCCTGTGAATATTATAAAAGAATGCGATTCCTAATTTTACAGGGAAAAGAAGAAGGTGAAAGATAATTGACAAAGGAAGAGTATCGAACTCTTTCTGCTCATAACCAAATTTATCCATCATTTTAGATGACAATCTCTGTGACAGATATATCTCAGCATTTGACAACCCCCCATTCTTCCATTTATTAATTTTTGAACTATCAATTATTAATTTAGAATTAGTGTCATCCTCTGTTGAGGATCCTATCAATGGAATATTTAGCATTTTCTCTTGGAAATCAATTTTCAAAAATTCACAAATATCTTTAACTGAATTTTCTGAATTACTAAGTAAATCCTCAAATCTGACAATTTTTACTCTTGAGTGATTCAAATATTTAGCTGTATAAGACAATGAAGAATTCCATATCTTAGCAGTCAAGATAGGGTGATAATTAACATAAGACCTCAAAGCCTCTGATAGTGGAATGGATTTAGCCCCTAGAAACCGCCTTCTCCATTTATTTTTTTGTGAAAGCAACACATCTCTTTGATCCCTTACTAAATTAATCACTTTAGCTTCTGGAAAAAATTGGAGTATCTCTTCAATATAATACAAGTTCTGTGGAGTTTGTTCACATGCAATTTTAGCAATATTTTCTGAAGTTATAGTTTCTAAGAATAATTTATACACTTCTAAAGAATTCTTAACTGCTCCTTCCTTGATTAATAGCTCGGACCGAGTATTAAATTTAGAAGTTGCTTTTTGATTAAAAAGACCATTCTCTTGAATACATAATAATCTTGAAAGCAAATCAATCTGATTCTTTTTTGTTAACTTTTGATTGCTATTATTTGTCCATAATGTGCCAAAAAAATGCAACTCCTGAAATGTAAAAATATCTTCATGTTTTCCTAAAATACGCCCCATCATAGTAGTACCGCTTCTACTATTACCAACAATAAATATTTGCTTATTATCACTCAAGGAGTTTGTGTGTTTCAAAATCAAGAATACCTAAATGATTAGCTTTATCAAATAAATTTACACTTTTATACACCATAGAAGTCCCTAAAGATCCTGAAATATCATATGTGCAAATAAACTGATGCAGCGCCCAATCTAATCTATAGTTCAAAACTTGCTTATTGTACTTATCATAACACTTGAATAAAAATACTTCTTCGTCCTTCTCTTTCTCGATCCTAACAATCTCATCTTCAAATATTTTTGCAATCATAATCATCGGATAATAAGTGCTCTGTGTCTCTATATTATCTTTATTATTTCGAAAAATTGAGCCTGCAATATCCCTGCCTCCCAAATTATGATAAGTAGTTAATTCAATCGATGACAACTTAGGGCTACTAAGCACTTCTAAAAGATATTGGGCAACAAATAAGGATTGGAATAAAGTGTTTCCTGTAGTCTTTGATATTTGCAGGTTCCACTCTGTAACCCAAATGGGCTTATTATAAATACTAAAATAATTTTGTACTTCAGCCGGATATTCTTTTGTGAGGTAATTAAGTGCTCTATCCTTAAATATTTCAAATTCCTCTATTTTATTTTTACCCTCTACTTCTTCAGAGATCATTTGCCCATCTAATGCCTTCCCTTTTACAACTTTTGCATATGAATGAATAATTATGGCATCATAAAAATTCAGTAAAGCTAACCTATTATTCCAGATGTTATGCCTATGACCTTTTCGTTTGCCTAATGGGGCTGCTACAACTGCAGTTTTTATCTCAGGGAATATCTTTTTAATATTTCTAGAACATCTTTCTGCAAAAACAATATAGTCATCAATGGTATAGCCTTTCAAGAAATAGCTTCTATTTGACAACTCGCTACCTAATTCCACCCCCACAACTTCAATATTATTACGATAAAGTTTTTGAATCATCAGGATAATATCCTCATCGTGTCCAACAAAAGGGTTTGCAACCAATACAGCTTTAGCATTTGTTCTTTTTGCTAACACAATAAAATCATCAATGTAATCATGATGATGTTTCTTTTTCTGACGTGACCTCTCTAATCCTCTTGCTCTATTAGGGAATTTCCCATTATGATATTTATCAATCTCATTATAATCAAATCCATATCCACTCTTTCCAAAATGATAAAAATTACCAACAGCTCCGCCAGGAAATCTTAATACCTGCGGATTTATCTTGCTGGCCTTATCAATAAATGCAGTGTCAGCTACATTACAATATGTAAAAGTATTAGAAGTGGCAAATCCGAAAATGTTCTTTTGTATTTCTTGTGCGAAAATTATGTGAGCCTTCAATAAAAGTACCGTTATTAATAATCTCATTTTATTAACCCCTTTTCCTTCAATTCCACAATTGAGCTTTCATATTGATCTTCATTTATTTCTTGTCTTTTAACCCATCTTGCAAATCGAGAAATTCCCTCCTGAAAATTATATTTTGGAGTAAAGCCCAGAATATCATTTATTTTAGTTAAATCAGCATAATTATGACGAATATCTCCTAGTCTATATTTACCACTTATTAAAATATTAACATCAGAATTAAAATAGTTTTTTAAATATTCTGCTACATCTTTGACAGATGTAGCAAATCCAGATCCAACATTGAAAATCTGCCCATTACCCTCTTCTTTTTCAATTCCTAAAATTGTTGCATCTACCACATCATCAATATAAACAAAATCTCTACTCTCTTCTCCATCTTCATAAATATCTAAATCGTTTCCATTTAATATTCTAGTAGAAAAAATAGACATAATACCTGTATAAGGATTTGAAAGCGATTGACCAGGGCCATAAACATTTTGATACCTAAAAGCCACTGCAGGTATTTTTAGTAATTTTCCCTTTAGCATAACCATTTGTTCTTGTTGTTTCTTGGTCTCTCCGTAGATTGACAAAGGGTTGATTCTAGAATCCTCATCTGTAGCAATTAATTGCAAATCTGAATTACAAATATCACATTTTGGATTAAACTCACCCCTCTGAATATCTAACTTATTCCTTTTAGAAGGATAAGTTGTTGCATGAACAGGACATAAATATTTACCTTCTCCATAAACAGCTCTAGAAGATGCAACAACAATTTTTTTAATATTATGACGAGAATTTTCTAATATGTCAAGCATATAAGTTGTTCCTTTAACATTGACATCATTATACTTTTCTGATTCATACATTGATTGTCCTGTCCCTGTCTCTGCTGCTAAATGAACTATGACTTCCTGTCCTGCTATTGCCTTCTTCCAATCATCTTTAATCCTAACATCACCATTAATAAAAGTACATTTATCTTTAATCCTCTTAAACAAAACAGAATCTCCATTACCATGAATTTGAGGCGAAAGATTATCTAAAACAGTAATATTATATCCATTGTTAAATAATTTCTCACATAATCTACTCCCAATAAAACCTGCCCCACCAGTAATTAATATATTCTTCATGCTAATTGTTTCTTGTTATGTACAACTTTGTAAAAAAAATGACTGAAACCTGATATAATAAAGATGAAGAAAAATGGTTTAAATAATAAAGGCTCTGACATTACTGAGAAGAAAGAAAGAGTAAACCAAAGAAATCTATGTTTTATTATAATTTGTTGTTTTATAAACATAAAAATAAATAATATCGAAGTAGGGAAGCCCATGCCTGCCAACATATACATTATAGAATTTGTGCTGCCCTTAGATGTAGTTTCTAACTTTTGTTGGATTCCTACTCCTGCTAACATATTATCTAAATTAGAATTTATATAAAATTCTTCTCTTACATTCTGAAACTGGACTATATCTAGTCCAACACCAGTAATAGGATGCTCTAAAGCTATAAAAAATGGCTGGGTTAAGTCAAATAATCTTTTTTGAAATGAGAATTCACGTTCTCCATAAATTTTTTCATTCAAATTAACACTAGAAATAAAATACAATGGGATTGAAATTAATGCAATTAAAATAATAGGAATATATCTTTTTAACTCTGTCTGCGAAAAATATATAAGCTGTATTATTAATAACAACAAGCCCGTAGTAGAGTAAGTTGATAATATCCCTAAAATAATAAGCCCTAGTAACTTCTTATTTCTATTAAATATACTTACCTCTAAGAAAAATAAGATATTTAAGTATACCTGTAAAATACCTGGCTCCCAAAATATTCCTGAATTTCTATGAATATCTAGACCAAGTAAGTTAATTACACTCCCTTCCTTGACTGAGTAATAAAACAAATAATTAAATGTCTCGGTATCATGATATTCTGAAGTTAGTAAGAATAGATTATCTTTAACAAAAAAGTATGCTATAAAGCTAAATAAAGACTGAAAAAGAATTAGCTTAAGAACAAAATACAAACTATTAATAAAATAGTCTTTATTTCCTTGATTATTAAAATAAAATAACGTAAGAATGGTTGTGAAAATTATAACTCCAAAAAAAGAATACTTGGTTAGTGATTGCGGGTTTATTGCAAAAACAAAATTTATTGCAAATAATGCTAAAACAACTATAAATGTAATAAATGAAGAATAATAAATAGATCTCTTTATCCCCTTCCCTATATAGAATAAACTAAAAATAATAATAGATGCAAAAAGTAAAAAAGCAGAATTTCTATTAAAAACAAAGAGAAGTCCTCCTGTGCTTAACACAAGCATAAATGCTATAATAATATTTAAAAATCTAATTTTCAAAATTAATTATCAGGATTCCAATGACTCATATCTCTATTTAAGATGCCTTCTAGATTACGAATGTCATGTCTAAAATACAAGTTGTATATTTTCTTTCTATCTAAATGACTAAGTTGTGGGGGGCTAAAAACACTAATATTTAACCTCTGCACCCTGTTCTTTATAATCTGCCTTATTTTAAGAGAAGGTATCATCTTCTTCAGTAATACTCTCCACCAACCCCCTCTTTTCATCAACTTCTTAAGATTCTTCGACTTTGCTTTACTAGAAGGATTGCTCCTGATATCAGTATCTAGAATAATAGAACTATCCACTCCTAAGAAGTCTAATATATGCTTTATTGTCAACTCTCTTTCTTGCAAAAATTCATTTTCAAAACTAATAAACAAGAAATTATCTAAACTAAAATATCTCAAATATCTCTCTAACATTTGTGCATATAGACTCTGATGAATATATGAATGTCTTAAATAAGATAAATAATCAGATTGATCAGCATATTGTTTCAATCGGCTAGGCTCCAACTTTAAAGATTCCTCAAAATCTTCTATCTCATGACAATCTCTTTTCGAATGCAGATAATGAGAATAGGCTCTATCCACTGGATTTCTAATGATAACAAGAAATTTTATGTCTGAGCCTAAAGACTCGAAAATCCTTTTTGGAGAACACTCATCAAAGAAATAGGATGGAGTAAAATCTGCTACTATCTTGTTTTTAGCCTTCTTAAAATAAGTTTCTTCATACCATTTAATACCATTTCTAAAATTTTCTGGAATATCGAAAAAATGAGGCTCCTTAAAAGAAGGAATATAAATATCTGGATGTTGACGCAAGATATCATATAAAGTAGTGGTCCCACTCTTTGCAGCTCCTAAACACATGAAATTTGGCAAACTCATTTAGTCCAATAATTTAAATCTATCTCTAATAAAAAAGAAAGTTTTTGTACATCTTCCTTATAAAATAATTTTAACATCTGCACATCGTCATCAGATATCTCAGATACTATTGATGTGTTTCTATGCTGAATTTTTCTTCTAATCTTTTTTCTAAGGCCTTTAAAGGGAATCAAAAGTTTTAGGAATGATTTTATAGGATTTTTTTTCATCATAAGATACTTCATATTTTCATCATCCCATTGCCAGCCACCAACCATATGTTTACGCTGAGAATTAATCTCTACTTTCTGAAGCTGCAGAAAATCAAAGACCTTATTCATCTCAAATTGAAGATCCTTTTTATAATCATCATAAATTATAATATGTACATTTTTCATGCCATCTAAATATGATTTTACTTGTTTATAATACAACCCCAACTCTTTATACCTAGATGCAGGAGTCATCTCAAGATCTGAGAAATATCTTTTCTCTGAAATATTCCAAGCTGAATTAAAATCCAAACAATCTTCTTTTACATTATATCTTTTTACATGTTGAAATCCAGAATATGCTCTTTCAATAGGGTTTCGAAGCATGATAATAATTTTACAATCTTCTCCAAATTTTTGATTAATCTTAGGGATCACGATCTCTGGGTACATTAAATACATAACGGAAGATTCCCCTCTATATTTTGTCTCCTTCCCTTTCAAGAAAAGATTTAAATATTTACTCTCAGAGCAAATGCCAATAGGGAGCCTGTCTTTCCCAATCTCATTATTTATCAAAAAATGTGGTTCTTTTGGATTACACATAAATATATCCGGATGCTGATCTAGATAATTATGCAAAGATGTTGTCCCGCTTTTTGCGGCACCTACAACAAATAAATTAGGCCGTGTATTTATTTTGTCCAATGCTGCAAATCTTTATTTAATAATTCTGAAAGTTTTTTTATGTCTTCTTGAAAATAATTATTTAACATCTTTCTTGTTTCTTTTTTCATTTCTTCAACTTCTTTGGTTGATAAATTTACAAGCTTATTACGGATTTCTTGTCTAATTTTCTTAGGGGTAATTGATTTCAAAATTGACTTTGCCCAATTATCTTTCATAAAGAAATGTTTACTCTTCTTATTCTTCCATTTTTTTCCGCCAACATTATATCTTTTATTCAAATTAACATTAATATCCTTGGAGATTCCTAAGAAACTATATACCTTATTCATTTCTAATGCAATATTATCTCTAAAATCTTCATAAAAAACAATATGAATATTCTTAAAAGAATCCTTATACGCTTTTACCATGCTATAATACATACCCATCTCCTTATACATAACCATTGGAGTTAAATTTGTTTCTCTTTCCAGTCTTCCTTTCTCAATTTCTAAAGACTCTTCAAAAGAGTTTGTCTCTTTAAGACCTCTAGAGACATGCTGAAATGCCGAATATGCTCTATCTATAGGGTTTCTGAGCATAATAATTATTTTAACTTCTTCCCCTAAATAATATTTAATATTTTTAATAGCATGTTGATAATAATACAAATAGAGCACAGTAGATTCTCCAATTACTTTTTCCTCTCTTACATTAGAAAATAAGCACTGATACTCCTCAAAATTCCAAACTCCATTATGTAATCTATGCTGAACTAAATCTTTTATTAAAAATCTAGGCTCTTTAACCTTCATTCCTTCTCTATTGTATGAAGGCATGAAAACTTCAGGATGTTCATGTAAATAATTATGTAAAGATGAGGTGCCACTTTTTGCAGCTCCAACAATCAAAAAATTTGGCAATCTGTTTTTCATCTGTTTATAAATGGAATGTAAAATGTATAAAATCCAAACTTCTTTTTAATAACCAAAACCATACTCAGATTCCATAATGACAAACTACACATAGATGCAAACGCAGCTCCATTAATTCCACTAATACCATAAGAAGAAAGAGGATTACTTTCAGGAATTAACATTAAATTTAAAACTACATTCATAATTGCTCCAAACAATAATATTATCCCATATATATTCTGATTCCCTGTCATCTGTAAGATATTGCCAACCGAACCTGATAAGGAGCTTACTAATCTTCCACAAGACAAAAAGATAAATGCAGTTACACCAATCTTAAATTCTTCTCCAAATAAGCCGAGAAGAAACTCAGGAAAAACAAAAAAGACACCTATAAGAGGAATTGAAGTCCAGAAAATCATTTTTGTAGATTGATGAACAACTTTTTCTAATCCTTCGATATCATCATTAGCAAACATTTCTGCAAACTTTGGAGAAGCAATACTATTGATTGACATTAGAGCAACTGCCGCAAACATAGAAAGTTTAAATGCTGTAAAATAAACTCCCACATCTTCTGGAGTTGCTATACTACCTAATATCAATTTGTCAGTCCATGCCATTATATATTGTACAGATTGTGCTAACATTAATGGAATTGAGATCTTAAGTAACATGGAATATGTCATTACTTCCTTTTCCGCACTTTCTTTTGAAGATGATTTCTTCTTTAGCCAATATTGAAAACTTAAGAATGATAGAAGTGATACAATCAGAAGGCTTACTAAATATGCATAAACGGGGACCTCAGATCCTTTATTAAATTGATATATTACAACAATTGCAATGATAGAAAACAACGCTTTTGACATTCTATAAAAGAAGGAGAATTCAGTAATTCTTTTTAGCCCCCTTAAACTTTCATAATGCAACATGAAAAATGCCATTGGCAATACAAAAAAAGCATTTAACTCAATATATCTAGCATTAGCATTAATCAAATCTGCTAGCGGATTTGCTAAGAAATACATTAGTACTGATGCAATAATAGAAGTGCAAAATAGAATTAGCATAATCTGTTTCCTAAAATAAAAAATACTAGTCCATCTTTCTTGTGAAGCAAAAGAGGAAATAAAACGAAGTGATGTTGTGTCTAATCCAATTTTTGCTAATAATGTAAAGAAACTTAATACTGTAATGGCTAAAACATAATCTCCTAAGCCCTTTGCTCCAAATAAGTTTGCAATAACAAGAGTTAAAACATAACCAATAGCAAGTCCCCCAAAACGCAAAAGGAAAGAAATTCCGCTTCCCTTAATAAGTTCTGCCAAATCTTTATCTTCTAGCGCTTTTTGGAGTCTTTCTTTCATTAAATTAATTAACTAAAAACCAAGGATTCAGCAGATCTTCCTTATTGTATACTATCTCATTGGATGTGTCATATTGAGTAACTGCAAAACCTGCCATCTTTGCAATAGCATGCCCAGCTCCTGTATCCCATTCCATTGTTGGTGCATATCTAGGATAAGCATCTGCTCTTCCTTCAGCAACCATACAGATTTTCAAAGATGAACCAACAGCCATAACTTCGATCTGTCCATATTCTTTCTTTTTATCTTCAAAAAAATCTTGTGTTTCTGCAGACATATGAGAACGAGAACCAACTACTACATAATTATTTCTGTTATAATTAATAGGTAATCTATCTGATTCTGCAACTAAACTCTCTATATTACAGATTACTGAGTTCCTGCTAGCCTTAAAAGAACCAAGTCCTTCCATTGCAAAATACAATTCTTGTTTTACAGGCACATAAATCACCCCTAGTATAGGTTTTCCTTTATGAATCATAGCTATATTAACGGTAAACTCCCCATTACGTTTTACAAATTCTTTCGTGCCGTCTAGGGGGTCAACTAACCAAGAATATTCCCAGTCTTTTCTTTCTAGAAAAGGAATCTTCGCTCCCTCTTCACTTAAAATAGGAATCTTTGTTTTTGCAAGCAGTCTTTCAATTACTTCATTGCAATTTTTATCTGCAAGGGTTAAGGGTGATTGATCCTCTTTCTGCTCAACCTCAAAATCAGAGGCATAAACTTCCATTATAGCATGACCTCCTTCTATTGAAGCATTTATAGCTATTTTAAATAATTCATTGAAGTTCATTTAATTATTCTAAACCTGAGTAGGATGCCATGTAGTTTTTATTTCTTGAAATTTCTCAATAAAATAAGGAGATTGACTATCTTGGCTATCCCAATTTGTTCTTTTATAAATTTTTACTCTTTTTAAATTTTCTACCGATACTTTCTCAATATTCTTGATTTCCTCATTATTGTTTCCACAATAAATAATAGAATTTACACCCTTATGAGAAGCAAAGTGAGTAATCAATTCTTTTCTTTTTCCGGTTAAAATATTTAGAACCCCATGAGGGACATCTGATGTGTTTATCACTTCTGCAAAAGAAATACTTACCATAGGATTTTTCTCAGAAGATAAAATAACACACGAATTCCCTCCTACAATAAGTGGCGCAACTACAGAAATCAATCCTAGTAACGGAAAATCATTTGGTGAAATCACTGAAATAACTCCCATTGACTGTAATGTTGAAAAATTAAAATGGTTAGAAGCAACAGGGTTAACAGAACTAAAAATCTGCTGAAACTTATCACTCCAACCAGCATAATATATTAATCGATCTATGCTTAACTCTACTTCAACTTTAGCTTGTTTTCTTGATGACCCGGTCATCATTAGTTCATCAATAAATTGAGCTTTTCTACCTTCTAATATTTCAGCAATTCTATAAAGAATCTGTCCTTTATTTAGCGCAGAAGTGCTTTGCCATTTTTTTTGAACTTTTCTTGCTGCAACTACTGCATTTCTAAAATCTTTCCTAGAAGAAAGACATATGTTTGCTAATAATTTTCCTTTTTCATTTTTAACATCAAAATATCTTCCTGATTCCGTTCTTGGAAATTTTCCCCCAATAAAAATTTTATATGTTTTCAGGACGTTTATTCTTGTCATTACTCAAATTTTAGATATGCTTTTAAACCATGTAACCCTCCTTCTCTTCCTATACCACTTTCTTTAAATCCTCCGAAAGGAGAAGCAGGATCAAATTTATTATATGTATTTGCCCAAACTACTCCAGCATTTAAGGCTTGAGTTAATTTAAAAATCTTAGAGCCTTTTTCAGTCCATACACCTGCTGACAAACCGAAAGGAGTGTTATTAGCTTTCTCAATTACCTCATTAATTGTTCGAAATGTTTGAATAGTTAAAACAGGGCCAAAAATTTCTTCTTGAACTATAGCATGAGACTGAGAGACATTTAAAAACAAGGTAGGAGGACACCAATTTCCTTTTTTAGGAATATTGCATTTTGACTGATAAATCTCCCCTCCTTCTTGCTTTCCAATTTGTATATACTTATTTATTGTAGCTAATTGTTCTTTAGAATTTATCGCTCCAATATCAGTGTTTTTATCTAAAGGATCCCCAACAACTAATGAAGACATTCTATCTTTCAGTTTTTCAATAACCGTGTTTACAATACTTTCTTGAATAAAAAGTCGGGAACCTGCACAACAAACATGACCCTGATTAAGAAATATAGCATTTATAATCCCTTCAATTGCTTGATCAATTGCAGCATCTTCAAAGATTATATTCGCCCCTTTGCCACCTAATTCTAAGGTTGTTTTCTTTTCAATACCAGCTAAACTTCTTTCAATTGATTTACCAACTGCTGTTGAGCCAGTAAAGGCAATCTTATTCACATCCGGATGATTTACAATTTCTGCTCCTGTTTGACCAGCTCCTGTTACAATATTAACCACCCCTTTTGGAAGACCACTTTCTTGAATAATTTCAGCAAGCTTAAGAGCCGTTAGAGAAGTAGTTTCAGCAGGCTTTAGAACAACGGTATTTCCACAAGCAATAGCTGGAGCAATTTTCCAAGCAGCCATCAACAAGGGAAAGTTCCAAGGTATTATCTGGCCTGCAACACCTAATGGTTTAGGAGTTTTATTTGAGAAAGCATACTCTATTTTATCCGCCCATCCCGCATAATAAAAAAAATGATTCGCTGCTAAAGGAATGTCAATATCTCTAGATTCTCTAATGGGCTTACCTCCATCTATACTTTCAATTACCGCAAATTCTTTAGCTCTTTCTTGTATCATTCTAGCAATTCTAAAAATATATTTTCCTCTGTCCTTTCCCTTAATTTTTGACCAACTTTTAAAAGCCCTCCTAGCAGAATTTACAGCAAAATCCACATCTTTTTTGTTAGCTCCAGCAACTCTAGCAATTATCTCATCTGTCGCTGGATTTATTGTTTCAAAATACTTTTTCGAATTTGGTTTCACAAATTCTCCATTTATAAACAAATCATATTTTTCTCTTAATATAATATGATCTGTAGCTTCCAAAGCATCAGAATAATCCCATTTTTTATTTATATTTAGTCTGTTCATTTCTTAATCCTTGGAAAAATAATCTGCTGATTGATAAATTCCAGACTCTTGCTTCTCAAGTTGCATCAGAACATCATTAGCTAAGCTACTAGCTCCAAATCTAAATAAATTTTTACTCATCCAATCATCACCTAACGTTTCATTTAACATCACTAAATACTGTAACGCAAGTTTAGCTGTAGATATTCCCCCTGCTGGTTTCATGCCTATTTTTATTCCTGTCTTTATATAATAATCTTTTATAGCATTTAACATAACGAAGGTGACAGGCATAGTAGCAGCTGGACTGATTTTTCCAGTAGAGGTTTTTATGAAGTCAGCACCAGCATGTATTGCAATATCACTCGCTCTTCTAATATTGTCCAAGGTATCTAGCTCTCCTGTTTCTAGAATGACTTTTAAGTGCGTTTTACCACAAACTTCTTTAACCGCTGCAATCTCATCATACACAAAATTATATTCACCTGCCAAAAATTTTCCTCTTGAAATCACCATGTCAACCTCATCTGCGCCCTGCTCTAAAGCAAATTTTGTGTCAGAAATTTTTACTCCTAGAGTAGACTGCCCACTAGGAAAAGCAGTAGATACTGCAGCAATATTTATACCACTTCCTTCTAATTCTTTTTTTGCCACTCCAACAAAATTAGGATAAACACATACAGCTGCTACACTAGGAAGTCCTTGCAAAGAATCATGTAAATGTCTTGCCTTATAGCATAAAGCTCTTACTTTTTCTGCAGTGTCTTTTCCCTCCAAAGTAGTTAAATCAATCATACTCAAAATCAAATGTAACCCCTGTTTCTTAGCAGCACTCTTTATACTTCTTTTACAAAAACGATTGATCCGTTCTTCTACTCCTATCTTATCAATTTTTGGTATATTTAATAACTCTGGGAAACTCAAAATAAGTTGTTTCTGATTAGAAACACAAATCTACTATTTTATCTGATATATTCCATTATTTCTAATTCATAAATTTTAATTAAATTTGCAAGCTTGTTTTATGAAAGAAGAAAAGGAAAATATATTCCCCATTTTTGATGATATACTTCAAAGGAAGGATAAAGAAAGTCTACTTAATCAAAAATCAAAAGCTATTTGGATGACTGGACTTTCAGGATCTGGAAAAACAACCATAGCCAAGGGAGTAGAAAGACATTTACACTCTCAAAAGATCTTAAATCAACTACTCGATGGAGATAATATCAGAGTCGGAATAAGTAACAATCTTTCTTTCTCCCCTAAAGACAGAACAGAAAACATAAGAAGAATTGCTGAAGTATCAAAATTATTCCTGAATTGTGGAATAGTGACGCTAAACTGTTTTGTCAGCCCAACAATAGAAATGAGAAAAATGGCGAAAAATATAATTGGAGCAGATGATTTTATTGAGATATATATAAATGCATCTATTGCTACTTGTGAAAAAAGGGATGTAAAAGGACTTTACAGAAAAGCAAGATTAGGAGAAATAAGAGACCTTACAGGTATTAGCTCCCCATTTGAAGCTCCTGTAAATCCGGCATTAATAATTAACACATCCGAACTGTCAATTGAAGAATCAGTAAAGAAAGTATTAGATTATATTATGCCAAAAATAAAAACTAACTAAACATGCATTCTTATAATCTAACACACTTAAAAGAGCTTGAATCAGAAGCTATCTTTATATTACGAGAGGTAGCCGCACAATTTGAGAAACCTATAATGTTATTTTCTGGTGGTAAAGATTCGATTATTATGTTTCATCTTGCCAGAAAGGCATTTCATCCTGGTAAAATCCCCTTCCCTTTAATGCATGTGGATACCGGCCATAACTTCCCTGAAACTATTAAGTTTAGAGATAAATTAATCCAAGAAACTGGTGAAAGTCTAATTATAAAATATGTTCAAGACTCTATTGACAGTGGAACAGCTGTCGAGGAAACAGGAAAAAACCCATCAAGAAATGGACTGCAAACTGTAACGCTACTAGAAGGTTTAGAAGAAGGTAAATACGACTGCGCTATGGGTGGCGCTAGAAGAGACGAAGAAAAAGCAAGAGCTAAAGAAAGGTTCTTTTCACATAGGGACGAGTTTGGACAATGGGATCCAAAAAATCAGAGACCAGAACTTTGGAACCTATTTAATGGGAAAAAGAAAATAGGAGAACATTTTAGAGTATTTCCAATTTCAAACTGGACAGAAATGGATGTATGGCAATATATCTTATACGAAAAAATTAAATTACCTTCTTTATATTTCTCTCATAAACGAGAGGTAGTTAACAGAAATGGTGTACTACTTGGAAAGTGCGACTACATTAACCTGAAAGATGACGAAAAATGGGAAGAGATGACTATCAGGTGCCGTACAATTGGTGATATGACCTGTACCGGAGTAACAGAATCTAAAGCGATAAACGTAGAAGAAATTATTGAGGAAGTTGCAGCAACAAGAATCACCGAAAGAGGTGGCAGAACAGATGATAAAAGGTCAGAGGCTGCTATGGAAGATAGAAAAAAAGAAGGCTACTTTTAAAGAAAGATATGAACAACGATAACAAAGGATATTTAAATATGGAGTTACTACGCTTCACCACTGCAGGAAGTGTAGATGACGGGAAAAGCACATTGATTGGAAGATTACTTTATGATAGTAAAGCAATCTTTGAAGATCAAATGGAGCTACTTGAAGAAACCTCTAAGCAGAAAGGGGAAGAAGGGATAAATTTAGCGCTCCTAACAGATGGATTAAGATCAGAAAGAGAGCAGGGAATCACCATTGATGTAGCTTATAGATACTTTGCGACTCCTAAAAGAAAATTTATTATTGCAGATACACCAGGGCACATTCAGTATACAAGAAATATGGTTACTGGTGCTTCTACAGCCAATCTTGCTTTATTATTAATAGACGCAAGACATGGGGTGATTGAACAAACAAAAAGACATGCATTTATTGCTTCCCTTTTACAAATCCCACATATTGCTGTTTGTATAAACAAAATGGATCTAACTGATTACAGTAAAGAAGCATTTGATAAAATTAAATCTGATTTTGAGGCTTTTGCTTCAAAATTAGAAATTAAAGATGTCCACTTTATTCCTATTTCAGCACTTAATGGAGATAATGTTGTAAATAGATCTGAAAATATGAATTGGTATGAAGGATCTACACTTATGCATCTTTTGGAAAATATTCATATTGGTTCAGATCACAACCATGTTGATTGCAGATTTCCTGTCCAGTTTGTAATCCGTCCTCAATCAGCTAAATACCCTGACTATAGAGGATATGCAGGAAGAATTGAAGGAGGGGTATTTAAACCTGGTGATGAAGTTACTATCCTTCCTTCAGGATTTAGATCTAAAATTAAATCAATTGATACTTTTGATGGAGAAGCAAAAGAAGCATTTTCTCCTATGTCGGTTTGCATGAGATTAACTGATGATATTGATATTAGTAGAGGCGACATGATAGTTAGAGAAAATAACAAGCCAACTATAGAGCAAGATATTGAGGTGATGATTTGCTGGATGAATGAAAAGAAAATAATTCCAAATGGAAAATATACTATAAGGCACACTTCTAAAAGTGCAAGATGCATCATTAAAGAAGTAAAATACAAGATCGATATCAATACTCTTCACAGAATGGAAGAGAAAGAAATTGGACTAAATGATATTGGTAGAATAAGTATCCGTACTACCAAACCCTTATTCTTTGACAGTTACACAAGGAATAGAAACACTGGTAGTATTATTTTAGTTGATGAAGCGACAAATGAAACAACTGCCGCTGGAATGATTATATAATTTTAACATTATTATTTACTGTTTCGTCTTTCATAATCTCTTATCAAAAGATAATACATAAGCACCCCCAAGGCATATAAAGCAGCCGTTATATAGAAAATATACGCATAAGGTAATCCTTCTGATTTTAAGAATCTAAATATTTGTGAACTAAAAAACCAGCTACCACTCCATATAGCTGCCATAATTGCACTTAACATCTCTTGATTCTTTGACCCTACATAATTCATAGTGAGTTCAGAAGTCATAGGAGCAGCCATATTCATTAAAGGGGTTCTAATCCAAAAACATACAACTGCTAATGGTAGTGCCCACCAGTGATCATTAAAGAACTCAGTTGTAGCTAATGCAACCAAAGCGATAACAGAAATCGACTGAGTGTAAGTTATTCCTTTTTTAAAACCTAATCTACTCTTTAAGTTAGGCACCAACAATGCTAAAACAGCAACTAAAAAACTTGCAACCCCTCCTATAACTGCAAAACCAGAAGAATCTATTTGAAAATTATGAAAGAAAAATAAATTAATAAATGGAATAGTTAAGCCGGCGCCAACTGCAATAATCAGAGTGGGGGTAATAGCTTTTATCAAGACAGCCCAATCATAGGATTTCCATTGTAATTCCTCTTTAATAGGAACAACGACATCTATATCCATTTTTAATAAAAAATATACTCCTATAAAACCAAAAGATGATATTAATAACAATATCTTTCCTTCATCAATTGCTGGAATAAATTGACCTGATAAAAATATAAATATACCACTAAGTATAGTGCCAAAACTATGAGTTGCATAATTTAATGAAATAGCATGTGATTGATTCTCAGGGGCTGTGTTTCGCATCACGTAAGGCAAAGAACTAACCTGAAATAATGTAAAAACAAATCCCCATAAAACAAATAATATTGGTAGATAATCATTTCGCATATATTCTATCGCTAAAATAAGAGTAATCGCAACTAGCGGGACCCCTAGTGTACCTGCAATAAAAAAAGGCTTAAGAGGCTTCCCCTTTATGTAAATTCCTAAAGGAAAGGCTAATAACATAACCGCCAAAAAACGATAGGAAATAAAGTTAGCTATCTCAGGATCAGAGAAACCTTTCTTTGCCAAATAAATATTTAAGATCAAGAAAAAAGCAGCTCCAATTAATTGAATAAAAAATTCTGCCTTTATCATTAAAAGGACATGCTCTTCTAATTGCAAGTATTGCTTAATAATTTTCTTCAAAATAAAGAATATGTTTTCTAAAATTCTTCTATCATCTCCATAATAGTACGGAAAGCAACTACTTTATCACCATAACGAGCTATATGTTTTTTCTGTAATCCAACTGAAAATTTAAGCTGATACTGATGTAATTCTTCCATCGTTAGACAAGTATAAGCAATAGCAAAAGTATTATCACTATCGCTATTCGTAACAACTCTATTTATTTGTGCTTTGGTAAAGATACCACAGCCCATGACTTCAGGAATATGCTCATGCTGCATCCAAGCTAACCAATCACTGGTAATACTTTCTTCAACACTTATAGTTACATTATAAATTATCATTATTCTTCTTCTAAGTTATCTCCTCTTAAAGCTCTAAATCGTTTCCGAGATTCTGCAACATAAATACTACTATTATGCTCTAATAAAATTTGTTCATATAATTTCATGGCTAATATAGAATCCTTTAAGACAGCATCATATATTTTAGCTCTTTTATAAAGAGCATCATCAGCTAAAATATCATAACTCCAATCTGCTTCTATCTTTTCATAATTAGCTAAGGCGTCTTTAATTCTTCCTTTATTGAAATAAATATCTGATTTTCTCATATAAATTTCATCTGATAATGAATGGCCAGGAAATGCAACTAGCACGGAGTCATATTTTAATATTGCCTCATCATATTTTTGCTGATAATTAAGTAAATCTGCATGAGCAAAAGCACGCATTGCAATTTCAGTAGTGTCTAAATTATAATTGTCGGTTATTAATAATGATAACTGCATGGCATTATTAGCAATCAGCTTAGATGTAGACGCTTTTAAAGTTTCTAATTGTGCTTGCGCCCACTGAAAATCTCCCTGATAATAAGATATCTTTGCGATTCTTAACTTAGCTTCATGACCTATAGGATGTTCTTTAAAATCCTTTTCTACCTGTGAACAATATAACATGGATTCCCAAATATTTCCTTGTAGCAATAACACATCTGCATACTCCATCTTACATTCTGCTAGGTCATAATTATCAATACCCGAAATTGTCATAGCATCCTGTAGCAAGCTCTCAGCTGATATTAAATCATGTACATAAAAAGCTTTGAAATGAGCATAATTAGAAAGTAGTAGTACAGTATTTCTATTTTTTCCTAAATCATTCACTATTTTTTTATACTCATTATCTAAGATATTTATATCTTCATTCTTAATAGACATGCTTTTAGTTAAAGCATATAACTTGTTTACATTAGCATCAATAAAAAGTCGATTTCGCTTTCCTTTTGCAATAATGTAGTCATAAGCCTGAGCAGCTAACTCAAAATACCCCTTATCTAAAAATACCTCTGCTAAATCATAAACTCCTTTTCCATCTGATTGTATACGTTTATCTAAAGCTTTTGCTTGAAGCAATGCCATTCTAAACTGATGGTTTTGCATAAAAAGCCAAATTAACATTTCACTAAAATCTGTTCTTTCTTGTTCAGCTCTTACTTTTAATAATAGTAATCTCTTTACTAACTTATAATTCTTATCGCTTTTAATCCCATCATTATCCAAAAATCTTTGAATCTGCGATGTAACAATTTGCTTTTTTGCAGGGTCTCTTTCCATCTCATTAAGATACTCCTTCAGCATCAATTCAACCTCCTCAATCTTTGCAAAAAGTTGGGCTTTCTGCATGCCAAAACTATTTCTAGGATTTAATTGTTCCGATAATATATATATATCAAGAGCCTTTTGAAATAGATCATTTCTAATGAGAATATTGGCCAAGTTTATTGTTTGTGAACGTCCTCCATCAAAATCTTTAAGAAGTCTCTTATAGGCAATATCTGCTTTCTTAGTCTTGCCAGATTTATGCTGGGCAATTATAACGCCCAACTGATACTGCAAATCTTTAGGAAATCTTTTAACTAATTTCCTGGCTAGATATTCCGCCTCCTTATAATCCTCTAATTTTAAAAGAGAAGTGTAATAAGGAACATAATAAGCTACTGAGAAACGCACATTCATCAACTCCTCATATAAGGAAATTGCTTTTTCAAATTCGCCATTAATATAATACTGATATGCTATTTGCTGATTACTCTGCTGTGAAAAAGCAAAGGTAGAAATCATTAAAGACACTAATATTAAGCGCATTTATTTTATAATATCAAATCCCACATAAGAATGTAGTGCCTTGGGAATCTTAATCCCATTTGGAGTTTGATTATTTTCAATCAAAGCTGCGTAAATTCTTGGCAAAGCCAATGCACTCCCATTTAAGGTATGACATAAGCTAGTCTTGCCATCTTTATCCTTATATCTTAACTTTAATCTATTTGCTTGAAAACTCTCAAAATTAGAAACTGAACTTACTTCTAGCCACTTTTGCTGTCCAGCGGAATACACTTCAAAATCAAATGTAAGTGCCGAAGTGAAACTTAAATCACCTCCACACAATTGCAATATTCTATATGGCAATTCTAACTCATCTAAGATGCTAGAAACATGACGGACCATAGAATCCAAGGTTTTATATGATTTATCAGGATGCTGAATCTGAACAATCTCCACTTTGTCAAATTGGTGCAGTCTATTTAATCCTCTTACATCTTTACCGTATGAACCTGCTTCACGCCTAAAACAAGGAGTATAAGCCGTACACTTAATTGGAAAATCTTTTACAATTACATCTCTAAAAAAATTAGTTACCGGAACCTCAGCAGTCGGTATCAGAAATAAATTATCCTCTTTAGCATGATACATCTGCCCATCTTTATCTGGCAAATTACCTGTGCCAAATCCTGATGCTTCACTTACCAAATGAGGTGGGAGAAATTCAGTATAACCTGCTGCAATATTTTTATCTAAAAAATACGTAATTAATGCTCTCTGTAATCTTGCTCCTCTATCAGTATAAACAGGAAATCCTGCACCAGTAATTTTAGTTCCGAGTTCAAAGTCAATTAATCTATACTTAGAAGTTAATTCCCAATGTGGCTTAGCTCCAGACATTAGCGTTGGGATTTTTCCTGATTCTTTAATTGTTATATTATCAGCATCTGACTTCCCAGAAGGAACTGAAGAGTGTGGGACATTTGGAATCTGCACTAAAATATCTTGAATTTTTTTTTCTAATTCTGATTGTTTCTTCTGCAATACTTTTGATTTGTCTTTAACAGATGACGACTCTTCCTTTAAAATATTTGCTTCTTGCGCCTTCCCCTCTTTATAGAAATCGCCAATTTGGCTTGCCAATTTATTTCCTTTTGCTAAAATTTCATCTAACTTCTGCTGAGTTGATTTTCTTTTATCATCTAAAGCGATTACTGAATCAAATAGAATACTAGCATCCATGTTTTTGACTTTTAACAAAGCAATATAGGCTTCTTTATTCTCCCTTATCTTATTTATATGTAACATTCTCTTGTCTTTCTACAATAAAAAACAAATGTAAATAAAAAAACTCTTGATTGCTCAAGAGTTTTTTAAATTATAAATTACAGCAATCCTTAATTTTCTACTGACACATAGGATTTGTTATTTCTCTTTTTAGTAAACTTTACAATACCATCAGCTAGCGCAAATAAAGTATGGTCTTTTCCAATGCCAACATTTTCACCAGGATTATGTACAGTACCTCTTTGTCTTACAATAATATTGCCTGCAATAATCTCTTGTCCTCCAAAGATCTTAACCCCTAGTCGTTTGCTTTTTGATTCTCTTCCATTTTTTGAACTCCCCGCTCCTTTCTTATGTGCCATTTTATTAAGTTTTTAAAGATTCTTAATTATTTATTCAGCTTTTAACAGCAGTTTTCTTTGCTGACGCCTTTTTAGCAACTGGCTTTTTAACAGCCGTTTTCTTTGATGGCGCCTTTTTAGCAACTGGCTTTTTAACAGCCGTTTTCTTTACTGGCGCTTTTTTATCAGCTAATTTAGCTTCCTTTTTTACTGCAGTTTTTTTTGCAACAGAAGCCTTCTCATCAATTTTCAGAATTTCTAACTTGGTTAAGTACTGTCGATGACCATTCTTAACCCTATATCCTTTTCTTCTTTTCTTTTTGAAGACGATTACTTTATCTCCTTTCAGATGCTCAAGTACTTTTGCAGTTACCTTAGCTCCTTTTATAACTGGGGCGCCAACATTTACTTTACCAGAATTATCTACTAAAAGAACTTGATCAAAATCAACCTCTGACCCCTCTTTTGCTTCTAATCTGTGTACAAATATCTGTTGATCTTTCTCAATTTTAAATTGTTGCCCTGCTATATCAACTATTGCGTACATTATTTTTATTTTTAAAAATGGTCTGCAAAATTAAACAATCTAATAAGATAAGCAAAAAATTAATCTCTTTTTTTAAACTAGAAAGATTCTATAAAACATTACCCCCTGTTCTTTCGTTAAATAAACTAAATTTGCAGTTGCAAACTAATCTTATATAATGACAAAGAAACTATTAATTTTAATATTATTACTGTCTAATCTTTCTCTTGGCGCTCAAGAAAGATGTGGTACTGAAGCTGTCACTAAATACCGAGCAGAAATATATCCTGAATACAGAATTGCAAGAGGAAACGTAAATAACCAAACTAAAAAATGGATTACTAGAAATCCTAACTATAGTGCAAAAACTATTATCACTATTCCAATTGTAGTGCATGTTGTTTGGAAAACAAACACTCAGAATATTTCTGATACTCAAATACAATCTCAAATAGATGTGCTGAATAAAGATTACAGAAGAACAAATATTGATATAATAAACACCCCTAGCGTATGGCAATCAGTAGCTGCTGATTGTGAAATTGAGTTTTGCCTTGCCAATACTGATCCAAACGGACAGCCTACAACAGGAATCGAAAGAATACAAACTTCTCATGGTCAGTTTGGAATGGATAATGATATACATACTTCCTCTTTAGGAGGTGCAGATGACTGGCCAAATGAAGACTATCTAAATATCTGGGTTTGTGATTTAGGTAGTGGCCTTCTAGGTTACGCAACCCCTCCTAGTAGTTGGATTGGAGATGGCGATGGACTTGTGATTGGACATAATTATTTTGGAACAACTGGCACAGTACAGCCTCCATATAATAAGGGAAGGACTGCTACACATGAAATAGGTCACTGGCTAAACCTAGAGCATGTTTGGGGGCCTGATTGGGGACCAAATACTGGCTGTAACGGTGATGACAATGTCACAGATACTCCAAACCAAGAAGAATGGAACTATAATTGTCCAGCATTTCCACACAATGCAAATGCTTGCGGAACTCCTAATGGTGATATGTTTATGAATTATATGGACTACACTAATGATGCTTGTATGAATCTATTCACTAATGGACAAAAAACAAGAATGATATCTGCAATAAATCAGTATAGGTCAAATATGCTAAATCATAGCTTATGTAGCGGAATAACAAGTATTTCAGAGAACACAACTAAAAAAGAACTTATAAGAATTGTTGATGTTTTAGGCAGAGAAATAACTAGACCAAATTCAAATACCCATTTATTTTATATTTATACTGATGGGAGTGTCGAAAAACGAATAATCATTGAGTAGTAAATAATATGATCATTCATAAAAGGATCAGCTATTGAGTTGGTTTTTTTTATTCACTAAATATACCCCACTTAGAATTATTATACAACCTGAAATATGATAGGATGTAATGATCTCTCCATCAAAAATACCCCAAAAAATTGCTATGACTGGTATTAAATATGTGATTGAAGAAACGAAAATTGCCGAAGAACGACTAAGTAATCTATTAAAAATTATTGCCGCCATAGAAGTTCCTAATACAGCAAGTAGAGCTATATACCCAAGTGCTTTATATCCATCTGGATGATTCTGGAGCTGATATAAGAAACTGGTATTTAAAAGATAGCATGTAGCTATTGGCCCAATCAACAGAAATGCCAAAGCAGCTATTGAAGAAGCATCTAAATCCTGTAAATATTTTTTAATCACATTAATACTTATTGCATAAAAAATAGTTGCCAAAACAACTAAGAAAATATATCCATTAATAACAATCCCTTCATTAAGAGCACTAGATGAAAGAATTACAATCCCTAATAAACCAATAAAGATCCCTAGAATATTTGCTTTTGATGGCCTTGCACTAAAAAAATATATTCCTAAAATAAGGGTAAAGAAAGGCACTATAGCGTTTAATGTCCCGACTAGAGCACTATCTAACTCTGTTTGAGCTTTCGCAAATAAAAATGCAGGAATTCCATTCCCCAAGAATGCCGAAATAGCTATAGGAAAATAATGTTGTCTTTTAACAACTCTAATTGCATTAAATATGAAAGGTGTTAATGAAAAAAAAGCGATAACAATCCTTAAAGTAGCAACCTCAATAAAATCAAAAACTTCAAGACCTCTCTTCATTAAAATAAAAGAACTCCCCCAAATTAATGAAAGAAATACTAATGTTAAGTAATTCCTTAATGATCCTGCCATCTAAATGTTTCAATGATATGCTTAATATCTTCTTTAAGAAAATTATTTATTGGCAAAAGAGAATCTGTCACTTCAGTATTAAAATACAAAGCGCCTCTAAAAAAATGTTTTATACTATCGGTTAAATAGAATTGAGTTGAAGTAGCTGTTACTCCATCATAATCATAAAGCAAGCCATAAACTTTATATTGATTATTTATATATACTGATTCTAAAATAGCATCTGCCATCATATCATGCTTATAAGCGAGATTTCTGGATTCTTCAATATGATCTAATAGATTCTGTTCAAGAGGGTGATAGGTAATATGGAGCACTCCATTTTGTGCAGGAAACTCAAGATTATAAAAGCAATCTTGATTAATCTTTCTCAAAAGGCTATAAATTGGTTTCTCAAAAGAAAAATCACAATCAATATCAATCTTATTGTACTTTTTAGCAGGCAAATCAACTTTAATAAACCCCCTAGGCTTCGGAGTGTAATTGTCTGAACATGAAACTAAAAATAAAGTTAGAAAAAATAAAGTGCTAATTCTCATTAATATTCACCTTTAAGCGTTTAATTTTCCTAAGATCAGCAGATTCAACAACTATAGTAAATGGAGGAACCTTGCAAACCGTTCCAATCTTCGGAATAATCCCCTCTATCTCTAAGATCAAGCCTGCTAAAGTATCAGATTCCCCCTTAATTTTATCAAAAAGATCCGCTTTCTCTTTTGTAATTTTCAGAAAATCATTTAACGATATTTTTCCATCAAAAATATAATTATGTTCATCTAATTTTGAATACACATTATCATCCACATCAAACTCATCATTAATTTCTCCTACAATTTCTTCAAGGACATCCTCTAAAGTAACAAGCCCTGAAGTTCCTCCATATTCATCAACTACAATTGCTAAATGACTCTTTCTAGCTTGGAAATTCTTTAATAAATCATTAATCATTTTAGTTTCAGGAACAAAATAGGGCGCTCGACACAACTCTACCCAATTAAAATCATCAGCTTTATCTAAATGAGGAATCAAATCTTTAATGTATAAAATGCCAAGTACCTTGTCAATTTGGTCTTCAAAGACAGGGATCCTTGAATATCCAGATCTTATAATAATTTGTAGCACCTCAATGAAACTAGTCTTTTTATCAATTGCTGAGATAGCAACTCTTGATTGCATAATTTCCTTTACATCTGTATTTCCAAACTCAACAATTGATCTTAGTATTCTTCTTTCTTCCTCTTCACTCTCATGTTCCGTTATATCAAGTGCCTTTGACATCTCTTCAGCAGATATCTCTATTTGTTTTGCTGCCAACTTCTTATCTATAAGATTTATAGAATTAACTAATAAATAACTTAATGGATATACTGCTTTTTTAAAGAGAATCAAGACCTTACTCATTCTCAATGAAAATGCCGCCGCCTTATTATTCGCATACACCTTTGGCATTATCTCGCCAAAAAGCAATAATAAAGTAGTAATAATTACAACTTGGAAGATAAACTCTAAACTAGAGTCTTTAGGAAAAGAAACTGATATAGAAGTGAAATAAGCAGATATAACAACAATTCCTACATTAATAAAATTATTGACAATCAAAATGGTAGCTAAAAGTTGATTTGGTTCTTGAAGAAGTAGGCGTACATTGTTGTCATCCATTTCTTTCAAATCAGTTGAAGTTAAAGAAAAATAAGCTACCTCAGATGCTGAAATAAATGCTGAAAATACTAACAATAATAAAATTGCTAAAAAACTCCATAAAACATCTGTATTAAGCAGATGAAATTCTATACCACTAAAAATTGACAATAAAAAATTAAAGGAGGGTTCTTCCAATTACTCTGAATTTAAATTAAAATGGCAAGTCATCTTTAGGGTCTTCTAATTGGGAGTCTATTTTGTCAGTATTTTGCGATGATGGCTTCCCTCCTAGCATAGTCATATTGTCACCTAAAATTTCAGTAGTATATCTAGTCACCCCCTCTTTATCTTCCCACTTCCTAGTCTTGATCTTTCCTTCAACATATATACTCGCTCCTTTCTTAAGATACTTTTCAGCCACTTCAGCCAATCCTCTCCACAACACAATATTGTGCCATTCTGTTTGACTTACACGCTCACCTTCTTTATTCTTATAATTCTCTGTTGTTGCTAATGAGAAATTAGCAACAGCAACACCATTATCTAAATACCTTACCTCGGGATCTTTACCTAAGTTTCCAACCAAAATAACTTTATTTACTCCTGCCATATCTAAAAAAAATTTGAATTATACTTGCAACAAATATATACATTTTCTATGTGATATTATATTCTTTCAAGAATTTATCAGTGAGCCTTGAAACTGGATAATCCTTAATTCTGTAATTTTTTATAAAAGAATGATTCTTTAACTCAAAATCTTGAATGTTTAATGTCCAAAATTTTGCATAAATGTGCTGATGCGATAACTTATGAATAAACTCATCTGAGACTGACTCTATTTTATAATGTGTGTTCTTGAAAAATTCAATCCACTCATCAGAAGATATAATAGCTTTTTCAGATTTTTTATTTGCATATTCTATAAAAGGCAATTCATATAATCCTTTCCAAATTCCTTCATTTCTTTTTCCTAGAATTATAGCTTTTCCATTTTGTATTAATAAATAATTTAGAAATCTCTTCCTGATCCTAATTTTCTTACACTTTACTGGTAATGCTCCAATACTTCTTGTTTGATAAGCAAAACAATTAGAGATAAAAGGGCAAGAAGTACATTTTGGCAATTTAGGAGTGCATTGAAGAGCTCCAAATTCCATAATAGCCTGGTTATTATCGGCAGCATTTTTCTTATTAAGCAAATCCTGGGCTACATGCTGATACTCTTTCCTGCCTAAACTAGTGTCAGAAGGAGTTTTAATCCCAAAGACTCTACTTAAAACTCTAATAACATTACCATCAACAACAGCATATGGCAATCCATAAGAAAATGAAGCTATTGCAGCAGCAGTATATGTTCCTACTCCCTTTAGGCTTAAAATATCACTATATGTTTTAGGGAAAATTCCGTCATAATGTTCCAAAATATATTTTGCGCTATAATGCAAATTTCTAGCTCTGGAATAATAACCTAATCCTTGCCATAATTTCAGTACCTTATCTTCTTTAGCATTTGCTAAATCTGCAACTTTAGGAAATGACTGAATAAATTTTAAATAATAAGGAAGTCCTTGTTCAACTCTTGTTTGTTGCAAAATAATTTCAGAAAGCCAAATGAAATAAGGGTTATTTGTATTCCTCCAAGGTAATTCCCTCTTATTAAAAGGATACCATTGTAATAATATCTCACTAAAATTCATAACTAACTGAAAAATAACATTTTACAAATGTAAGCACTCTTTGCGATAAGGCAAATTATTTTAATATATTTGCGGCTCAAAATTAATTAAGAAACTTAAATAATAACTTAAAAAAATGACAAAAGCAGAACTTGTTAGCAAAATAGCAGAGAAAACAGGAGTTGAAAAATTAACAACTCTAGCTGTAGTGGAATCGATGATGCAAGAAATTAAACACTCTATATCAGTAAATGAATCAGTATTTCTAAGAGGGTTTGGAACTTTTAAGACAAAAAAGAGAGCTGAAAAAACAGGCAGGAATATAAAGAAGAATACAACTATCATTATTCCAGCACACCACATCCCTGCTTTCAAGCCTGCAAAAGTTTTTGTTGAAGAAATAAAAAAGAATTTAAAATAAACTTTTGTTACAAAAGTTATAAATTATAAAGCATGTCAGGAGCTAAGAAAAAGAAAAGATTAAAAATTGCAACTCACAAACGCAAGAAGCGTTCAAGAAAAAATAGACATAAGACTAAATAAAATTTAGTTTGAATCTAAAATCTAACAAAGCCATGAAATACGATTTGATAATCGACTCAAGGCCTTCTGAAGTTGTGATTGCGCTTTTACGTGATGGACTTCTTATAGAACTTCATAAAGAAAAGCACGACAATAATTTTTCAGTAGGTGATATTTATCTAGGAAAGGTAAGAAAGACAAATCCTGGATTAAATGCTTCATTTGTAAATGTAGGATATGAAAAAGATGGATTTTTACATTATCTAGACTTAGGCCCACAATTTAATTCTTATAAGAAATTTACCAAACAGGCAATTAATAAAAAACTTAATACTGCATCATTAAAAAACTTTAGAAAAGAACCCAATTTAAATAAAGATGGAGTGATTAATGATACTTTAAAGGGAGGAGAGGTGATTCTAACTCAAATCTCGAAGGAACCCATTTCTACTAAAGGGCCCAGATTAACAACCGAAATTTCTATTGCAGGGAGATATATGATATTGATCCCTTTCTCTGACAAAGTGTCCATCTCTCAGAAGATTGAAGATCAAAAAGAGCAGAAAAGATTAAAACAACTTATTAGAAGTATAAAGCCTCATGGATTTGGAGTGATTATTAGAACAGTCGCTCTTGGGAAAAAGGTAGCTGATCTAGATAAAGATCTAAAGAATCTATATAAAAAGTGGCAAGGGATTAGCAAAAAACTAAAGGATGCCAAGCCAAATACTAGAATCTATGGAGAGCTAAACAAAGCGTCGGTAATACTTAGAGATTTATTAAATTCAGAATTTAACAGTATCTATGTTAATAATACTGAATTACAGATAGAACTAAAAGAATATATTTCTAGAATAGCTCCTGATAAAGAAAAGATTGTAAAATTGCACAAGAAAGACACTCAGATCTTTCAAGAATTTAATGTTACCAAACAAATAAAAGGAGCCTTTGGTAAAAATGTAAATATGAAAAAAGGGACCTATCTTGTGATTGAGCATACTGAAGCTTTACATGTTATCGACGTAAATAGTGGTAAAAAAGTAGATGCTAAAAAAGACCAAGAAGAGAATGCTCTTACTGTAAATCTTGAAGCTGCTGCAGAAGTTGCAAGACAGTTGCGTCTTAGAGATATGGGAGGTATAATTGTTGTTGACTTTATTGACATGAAGAAAGAGAAGAACAGGAAACTCCTAACAGAAAAACTGAAAGAAGCAATGAGCACAGACAAAGCAAAACACAATGTGCTTCCTCCTACAAAATTTGGTTTAATACAGATTACCAGACAAAGAGTTAAGCCTGAAATGAATATTGATACTCAGGAAAATTGCCCGATGTGTTCTGGAAATGGCAAGATTGATTCTAGCCTACTATTAATTGATCAAATAGAAACAAAAATCCATAACCTAAGTGAAATTAATAAAGGGATGGTTCACATCTCCACACATCCATTTGTAGCTTCTTACATTAATAAAAAAGAGGGCTGGTTTTCATCATCTATAAGTAAAGAATGGAGTAGAAGATTTAACAGACAAATACTTGTTACCGGAGATGAAAGACTTCACCTTCTAGAATACTCAGTAGTAAAATAGGCTATTTTCTCTCAGCAGTAACTATCCTTTTATACCATATTATTAATGATATAACAGCTAATAACATCATTAAAACCCCAACTAAATAGCCAAATCTAATATTATCTCCTATATGAAAAAATGAGAAGGCAAACAGTCCTATTAATAGCATCCGCACAACAATATTTAATGTATTGAAAACTGAGCCTGTTCTTCCAATTAAATTGTTAGGAACATGATTAAACATATAGGTAGTCCTTAATATCCGAACGCCGGCATTAGTGATTCCTAACAAAAAATTACCTAAAAAGAAGATCCATAAAATCTTATATATAAACATAAGATAAAACGCACATGCAACAACTAGCATTAGGATTATTACCCCTATTACAGTATTCAATTGCTTAAATAATCTTAAAATTAATAGCCCAGAAAATATAGCTCCAAATGAATAATAGATCTCAGCAGAAGCAAAAACATTTCCTCCCATACCAAGAAAATTCTTCACATATAAAGGCAAAACCACATGGATTTCAACCAATGTAAATGCAAAAAGCATATAAGATGCTAATCCAAATACAAAAATAATTGGATGATCTCTTAAGTACCGAAACCCCCCTTGCAATCTATCAAAAAGTCCTTCTGTATGTATCTTCTCCTTTGCTATCGGGGTATATCTCATCAACATAAATATAAATATCACCGCAACATAAGTTACTGCATCCAATAGGAAAATTTCATATATATCCCATGCCTCAATATTAATTGGCAAAACAAAGGTAAGGCCACCTATATCAAGAAGATTATTATTAGTTCCTGTGAGTAATATAGCAGCAAAAGCACCTGCTAAAACTGAAGTGACTTGACCTTGAACTTCAATATATGAATTAAGTTTGCCATAATTTTTAGGCTCTGTAATCTCTTGTCCAAAAGCATACAAATTAGGATAATGAACATTATAGTTGAAAATAGTAATGCCAAAAACAAGAATTACAAGAAAATCAGGAAGAGAACTATTATAATAACCATAAAAAGCAATAGCTCCAATTAATCCCCCACAAACAATATTAATAATTACAAACAATTTCTTTCTAGAATACCTATCAATTAATGTACCTGCATATAGCCCCCAAAAAAGAGTCAAGAAAGTAATCAAGAAATATGAATTTGCAAAAACTTCAGAACGAGAAACAATTTTTACAAAATACCAAGGTATAGCAATCATACTAATCCCCTGAGCAATACCGGAAATAATATTAGATAGAAAAAGGAGAAAAACCGTTTGTTTATTTTTCACGCCAGCAAAAGTAGTATTTAAATTGATAAATTGTATTTTTGAGTGATGCGCAAAAAAAAAATTTATGATATTAAAATTGCTATTGAAAGACTAAGGGTCTATTGTGCCCTACAAGACAAATGCCAATGGGATGTAAAACAAAAAATGCAAGAATGGGGACTGCTTAAAATATCACAAGATCATATCATGCAGCTACTTATTGAAGAAAAGTATATAGATGAAGAGCGATATTCACGATCCTTTTGCAGGGGGAAATTCAAAATAAAGAAATGGGGCAAAGTAAAAATAACTAACGAGTTGAAAAAAAAATACATTTCGGCAATATGCATCACTAAAGGCCTAGAAGAAATTAAGGACTCTGAATATGAGAAAGAATTAGAAAAACAATATCAAAAGAAAAAAAATAGCCTGCTGGAAGAAAGAAATATCTTCATGAAAAATAAAAAAATAGCTACATTTTTAATAACTAAAGGTTATGAAAGTGATTTGGTTTGGAATAAAATAAGTGGATAAAAGAATAAGTATTTTTGCAATATGATAACAAAAGAGTATTTACAAACTTTATTATCTAGAAGGGATCAATTACATAAGTTCCTTAACATCTCAAATAAAAAGACAGATGCAGATGCTCTTGAGAAGAAAACACAATCAATTGATTTTTGGGAGAGCCCAAAGGAAGCACAAATAATTTTAAAAAAAATAAACTCTCTTAAAATATGGCTAAATGCTTATACACTAGTTGAAAACAATATAGATGAACTTCAAATACTACTTGAACTTAACGCAGAAGAAAGTGAGATTAAATCGCAATTAAAAGCTACAATTATATCGCTTGAAGATTTGGAATTTAAAAATATGCTAAGTGCTGAAGAAGATAATTTATCCGCAATTATGATGATAACACCAGGTGCTGGAGGCACTGAGAGTCAAGACTGGGCAGAAATGATAATGCGAATGTATTTGATGTGGGGTGAAAAAAATGGCTATAACATAAAGACCTTAGATCTACAGAAAGCTGAGCCAGTTGGAATCAAATCAATCACATTAGAATTTGAAGGAAATTTTTCTTTTGGCCATTTAAAAAGTGAAACTGGAGTGCATAGATTAGTTAGAATATCTCCATTTGATTCCAATGCAAAACGACACACCTCATTTGCCTCAGTATTTGTCTATCCTTTAGCTGATGATAGTATTGAAATAATTATTGATCCTTCTGAAATAAGCTGGGACACTTTTAGAGCCAGTGGTGCTGGAGGGCAAGGTGTAAATAAAACTGAATCTGCAGTTCGACTAAAGCATGCCCCGACAGGTATTACCATCGAAAACTCTGAATCAAGATCTCAACTAGAAAATAAAACAAAGGCAATTCAGCTATTAAAATCACAACTTTATGAACTAGAAATAAGAAAGATACAAGAAGAAAAGAATAAGCTTAATGTGACTAAGAAAAAGATAGAATGGGGATCTCAAATAAGGAATTATGTCTTGCACCCATATAAAATGGTGAAAGATCTGCGGACAAATCATGAGAGTTCAAATGCTGATGCTGTTCTAGATGGAGAGATAACCCCTTTTATTAAATCATATTTAATGGAATTCGGTCAAAAATAATGGAGATAAAGATATATCATAACCCCAAGTGTAGCAAAAGTAGACAGGCGCTAGCTTTAATTAAGAGCAAGGTTGCGGATTTTGAGATTATTGAATACCTTAAAAATCCTCTTTCATTTAAAGAAATAAAGCTAATTTTATCAAAATTAAATATAAAACCAATTGAGCTCATAAGAAATCAAGAATCAATTTGGAGAAATAATTATGAATATAAAGAGATGAATGACGATGAAATAATTAATGCAATAGTTAATCATCCAAAATTAATGGAAAGACCAATTGTGACAAATAATAAAAAAGGGCGAATAGGAAGGCCTCCAGAAAATATAATAGAATTATTTAACTAGGGATTTGATCATCATCTAACTTTCCCTCCTTAAACCAAACAAAAATAAAATAAGGCACAACACTTGCAAGAAAAAAGAGACACCAAAAAGCCATTAGGAAAACAAAAACAAAGATTAAAAAGCCTAAAAACTTCATAATTAGTAATTTTGCACAAATTAACAATAAGAAATAGGAAAATCAAAACTTTTTAAGATGAAATACAGAATAGAAAAAGATACTCTAGGAGAAGTAACAGTTCCCTCAGATAAATACTGGGGAGCTCAGACACAAAGAAGTAGAGAGAACTTTAAAATTGGTGATGAGGCGAGTATGCCTCTAGAGATTATTTATGGGTTTGCTTATTTAAAAAAAGCAGCAGCTAATACCAATTGTGATTTAGGAGTTCTTTCTTCAGAAAAAAGAGATCTAATCTCCAAGGTTTGTGATGAAATCTTAGAAGGAAAGCATGATGATCAATTTCCTTTAGTAATTTGGCAAACTGGAAGTGGCACACAAAGTAATATGAATGTAAATGAAGTAATTGCCAATAGAGCCCATGTAATTAATGGAGGAACTTTAGAAGATGCTACAAAAATAATTCATCCAAATGATGATGTAAATAAATCACAAAGTTCAAATGACACCTTCCCAACAGGAATGCATATTGCAGCTTATAAAATGATTATCGAAACGACAATACCTGGTTTGGAAAAATTGAAAACTACAATTGATTCAAAATCAAAAGACTTTATGAGCGTAGTAAAGATTGGAAGAACGCATTTAATGGATGCAACGCCACTAACGTTAGGTCAAGTATTTTCCGGTTATGTTTCTCAATTAAATCATGGATTAAAAGCTCTAAAGAGCACTTTGGTCCATTTGTCAGAACTAGCACTTGGAGGGACTGCAGTTGGTACAGGGATTAATACTCCTAAAGGATATACTGAGTTAGTAACAAAATATATTTCTGAGCTAACAAAAATTCCTTTTAAGACAGCAGAAAATAAATTTGAAGCAATTGCTGCACATGATGCAATAGTAGAGAGTCATGGAGCTTTGAAACAATTGGCAGTTTCTTTAAATAAAATTGCTAATGATATACGAATGTTAGCCTCAGGACCGAGAAGTGGAATTGGTGAAATCATTATCCCCTCAAACGAACCTGGATCTTCTATTATGCCTGGAAAAATAAACCCTACACAGTGTGAGGCTATAACAATGGTTTGCGCACAAGTTATTGGAAATGATATATCAATAGCAGCTGGAGGCATGCAAGGACATTACGAATTAAACGTATTTAAGCCAATAATGGCTGCCAACTTCTTACAATCAGCAAGACTAATAGGAAGTGCATGCATATCTTTTGAGGCTAATTGTGTAAGTGGAATAACCCCAAATTATATTAATCTGAAAAAGAACTTAGACAATTCTTTAATGCTGGTTACTGCACTAAATACTAGAATTGGATATGAAAAGTCTGCTAAAATTGCAAAGACTGCACATGAAAATGGAACAACTCTAAAAGAAGAAAGTGTTAATTTAGGATACTTAAGTGCAGATGAATTTGATAAATGGGTTAAGCCTGAAGATATGTGTGGTCCTAATAACTAGAAACTAAGATAAGCAAAAGAACCCTTTATTATCCCATTTAGCACTATAATTAATTAAGCGTAAAGTTAATTGGGATAGTAAACATGACCCTAACAGGCTTGCCTCTCTGTTTCCCAGGCTTATATTTAGGTAATGATTTTACAACTCTAAGAGCCTCTGCATCTAGATTCTTATCTACTCCTCTTACAATTTTAGCATTGGTGACGGAACCAGATTTATCGACAATAAAACTTACATAAACTTTTCCTGTAATATTATACTCCTTAGCAATCGGAGGGTACTTTACATTCTTCTGAATGTACTTCATAAGGCCCAAATCTCCTCCAGGGAATTCTGGCATATTCTCTACAACCATAAAAAATTCATCGTCGGACTCTTCTTCAATCTCAATTGCTATATCTTCATCAGATTCGGTATCCTCAATCTCTAACTCCTCCTCAATTTCAACTTCATCCTCAACAATCTCAATAACCTCAGGAGGTGGTGGCGGTGGGGGAGGTGGTTTGACCTCCTGTTTAGTAATAGGGATTATCTCTTCTTCCAAATCATCAAGATTTAATTGACCCAAATTATAATCCACCTTTTCATAACTTCTCCATTCAAAAGCCCCAAGCACAATTATAAGGGTGATAATTAGCCCTATCTGAAAGAAGAGCCCCTTCTTCTTTTCTAAACTTATTTCAGGATTCTTTTTTGGTTCCATATATTATTTTTTAAACTACTAATTCTTTATAGCTATCAGCATCTAAAAGAGAATCTAACTCTGCAACATCAGAAACTGAAATTTTAATAATCCACCCATCTCCATATGGGTCTGAATTAATCAATTCTGGAGAAGCTTCTAGTTTATCATTAAAAGCTAAAACCTCACCGCTTATTGGCATAAATAAATCTGATACTGTCTTTACTGCCTCAATGGAGCCAAAAACTTCTTCTTTCTCCAGCGTCTCTCCTTTAGTATCAATGTCAACAAACACAATATCTCCTAACTCTAATTGTGCAAATGACGTTATTCCAATATAAGCAGTCTTTCCGTCAACCTTAAGCCATTCATGATCTTTGCTATATTTTAATTCCTTTGGAAATTCCATCTAATTTTAATTTTTGTCAAAAATACATTTTTTTATTAGTCAACAAAATTATCCGGCCAAGGTAAATCTTAAACTAAATCCTACATTTGTAATAGAACTTGGGAAGGTTGTCGATATAAAAGGATTGGTAATTGCCCTGTCATAAAAAACTTTAAGATTTAATCTCTGATTTACCACATAATCAGCTGAAAATTTAATTTTTATTAGTTGTTGCCCCATAGTTATTTGTTCGACATCTTCAATTACTTTCCTGATAACTGTTTTATTGTTCATCAAATTAAAATCCAATTTCAAATCCAAATCACTAGAGATCTTTTTACCTCTACCACCTGAAAGCATTTTAAACTCAACATCTTGAATACGATAGCCAACTCCAAATACAAATTCTTGAGAACCAGTTTCTGTTAACTGGTTATTTGCTAAAGATAAAGCCAAAACTCTTGATTTCTTAAACTCAATTCTTGTTAGAAGACTGTTTTTCCAAGTCATATCTATTTTAAAAAGCGGGCTAAACTGTTCATTAATTGTAACCTGTGAAATTTCACGAGCAACATGATAACTCATATTATTTATATTTAGCTCATCACCATTCACATAATTAACATTTGATTGATATGAGCCAAGAACATAAGTGGATCGGTAAGCATGGCCAACTGTAAACTGTTTAAATCTCTTTTTTATATAGGGAATTCGCATGAAGCCATCATATGTAACTCTCCAATTTGGCAAAGGGATAGATGGAAAAGCAGTTAATTTTGAATTAGAAGGGTTTCTACCGCTATAAGCAGCTAGGAATGCAGGAATCATGACCTCTTGAGAGGTTGGGCCATAACCACCAACTAATGTAGGGACTGTATCTCCAGAATAAGTGATATACTCTGTAGGATAACCCGTGACAGGGTCAATACCTCCATTAAAATTAGGGTTTTTTTCTGCTAATTGCTTTGCAATAATCAACCTGTTATCTCTGAAAATATTGAATGTTTCGGATTCATTATCATCATTATCTCCTCTAAAAGCAGTTGCCCATGAAATAAATGATACACTAAAGCTTCCTGATTCTATTGGGCTAAAAGAATTAAAATCATCAATATCATTATCCCATCTAAAGTATTCAGTATTATTAGTAGATGTTGTTTTATTAGCAGTTAGGTCTATCTTCAATTGCTTGATTGGCTCGAAAGTACTTCTTAAAGTTAAATTCTCTGATGAATTTGTTTTATACATTGTATTAAGTGCTGTACTTTGTGATAGCCAACCATTTCTTCCTGCTGTTAATCTAATATCTTTTTGGCTTCCAAACGCAAAGAGTAGTCCTGGCGATAATTTAGCCCAATCCTGCCCTAATACTTTTGATTGATTAAGATATCCTGGGAGAAAGGTGCCTTCGTTCGCAGAATAATTAATTGCTATATTTCTTACTCCCAATCCAAAACGAACAATATGTTTTAAAAATTCAAACTTCTTTTTGCTTTCTTCATCTTCTTGTTCTTTTCGGTTTCTAACACTATTTCTTCTACTACTTCCTTGATTTAGTTTCTTGAAATATGGAACCTTATTATATAATGATGTAAGGTTAATTTGTCCATTATATTGTTTAGAATTAGAGTTTTGAATGGTATTTCCTAAATATGAAATAGCTGGCAAAGCGGCTGTCCAGTCATAGCTAGCAGTATACCTAGTATTTAGTGAGACAAAATTTAAAAGAGGAATCTTATTTAAGGGTACTTGATAATTTGCTCCAAAAGTCTGATGATAATTCGTTGCCCTACCAAAATTCCAAACATTACTCCAAATAGTGTCCATTTTTTCTCTGTAAAAAGGATCTGATTTATCAAGCTTTCCTGCTGGCTCATCAATATTTGCTTGTTGATTTACGGCAAAATCTAATTTTAATGTGCGCATCAAATCATACTTTAATTCGTAAGATCTATTCCAGCTAAAAAACTTATTATATGTGGGGAAAATAATCATATTAGAATTACTCAGATTCCGCAACTTTGTTTCATTATAATTTCTGTCTATATCTGTTCTAAAAGAAAATGACTTGGGCATCGTATTAAAATTAAAGTCCCTTATCAAATTAAAATAGGCGGATTTTGGAAACTTAATTTTAGCAAACGGTTTAATATTTTTAGGCTGAGTATTGTAATTATAAGTTAAGGCTCCTCTATAGTTTACAGTCCTGTTATATTCGGTATTTATATTTCTTATAAAAGTTTCATTTTTTGAATATGAAATTGTGAAATTCTCTATATCATATACTTTCTTTCTTTTAGGTTTTTCTCCTTTTTTCTGGATTTTCGTCTTTCTCACATTTGTAAAATTAATACTCTTCCTTTGGACGTAATCTTGAACAATATTTTTTAATGAATCTTTCTCTAGCTTACTATCTAAATTTTTCAATGATGATGCTAAAAGAATATCAGGGTCAAGAGGATTATATTGAGGATTCTGTATAGATTGGGATCTGCCAATATACATTGGGACTTTTAATCCAAAATCCTCTGGAAAAAATTTACCTAAATTAAATGTTGACGAAAAATCATACTGATAAGCATTGTATTTTTGACGTTCATTCACTTTCTTCTCAATGCTCCCAAAACCTATGGTACTCATATTTCCTGATAAAGTAATATTACCAAAGTCAGCCAGCCTAGCTGTTACCCTACTATTTGCACCCCATCCACCTTGCTCATTAAATTCAGTAAGCCTTAGCTCATTTACCCAGATCTGTCCACACTTTGACAAGCCATCATCAGAATCTTCCATAGATTTTTTCTTAGGATTCCTTACACCAATCATAAGGGTTTTGACCTGTGCCAAATTTGGATTTCCTAAAACCGTAACCTTTCCTCCACTAGTATATCTTATATAAGGGGATGATACATCAAAATTATTATAATTTCTATCTTGTTTTGCTTTTTGAAAAATTTCAAAAGCAATATCAATCTCATTTTGTAATGGCCAGATGTCATTTGGACTAGTTGCACCATGTGCAGTAGGTTTTAATGAAATTTCATACTCATAATAATTAGCAGTGAAATCTGTTCCTAATCTTAAGAAGCAAGATAAATCCCCATCATTTAAATTATCTTCTTCTCCTTCTGCATGCACAAACATTTTAATTCTCTTATAAGTTCTCAGATCAAGATCTGATGTTTTATATGTTGCTCTAGAGTCTCCATCTTTTAAATCACAAACCTTTAACACTAAAGATTGTTCATTTTGCTGCCTTTGTGTAGTAGTTGTATTATCAAGTTCTTGCTCAATGCCAGGCGGCAAAACATACTTTATAGGGCTTCTATTTCCATTTTCTTCAATATTTACAGCTGAAACATCGAAAGTCGTAGCGTCTTCATCGTCAATAGGAATATATTCTCCAGGCTCTTCAAGTGTGAAATTATACCTTCTCCATTCTCCTCTTATTAGGTCAAATGTTGCAAAACGACAAATAATTGACTGACTAAAATCAGTAAGGACTAATCGCAGAAATCTAATAGACTTGAAATCACTAATACTACCAATAGTCTTATCTGGCTGATAAATAGGAACTCTAAACTGATACCACTTAATAGTCCTATTCGCTCCATTTTCCGTTTTCACTGATGTTTCTAGTATATCTGAAATATAATTCTGTCCAACAATCATTTCATCAGGTTGAAGCCTAACTTTATATTGAAAATAGCTTTCTGTTTCACTTAAAGTATGATCTCCATTCAAATCTTCAGTGTTAGGTTGTGATGATGCGGCAGTAGGATAACTCTCTGGCGAATTCTCAGTAGTAACTGAGTTCCCTTCCATATTGTTGAAGTCCTTGTATCGATCTAAGATTGATGTTGATTGACTATCAAAGTCACTACCTCTAAAATAATGAAAGTTATCATTAGAAGGATCATTTATTGCATTCTTATAAGCAGAGGAAGTAGCGCCATAGATAGAAAGTAATGGTTGAATATAAGCTGAATCAAAAAATAATTTCTCATCTAATGTGCTTAATCCATCAAGACCAACATCTTGATACTCTCTTGATGTAGGGTCATTGTCAAAAGCCTCAACAATAGAAAAGTTTGTTGGCACTCTTCCCCATACTGTTGTATCAACATCTTCAACAGTTGATGAAGTTGGTAGTCCATTCTCAAAACTTTTATAGCCATCTTTTAAAATATCTTCCGACACGTTACCAAGTTGAATGTACATATCGCCTCCAGAATGGTTAATCAAACCATCATCTTCATTAAAAGGATCCATCATCCAAAACTCTACAAACTCAATATTTGCAGCTTCAAAATCATTTGTTTCTAACTTTCGCATCATGCCTCCCCAGCTAGAAACTGGATTTGTCAATTTGCCTTCAGTGCTAATTCCATTAATTGTATAATTATACGGTCCTCTTTCTTCAGGATAATATGCGATATCTAATACTGATAAATTTGTTATCTGACTTCCTAAATTAGGATCTTTATTTGGAAAAACTTCTGTTTCTAAGACCTCACGAGCATAATGATAAGATTGTTGCTGTATAGTATTTCCATTAGCAAGATTTAAAATTTTATTGACATTTGGAGGAGTGATTGAAGTGCTTCTAAAAAATAACGGGTCGATGGTATACCAGGCTAATTTAGCTCTTTTAAATCCTAGAATTAAATCATTATTTTGATTAGCATCCTCAAACAAACCTTCTTGTCCTTGAGGTATACTTGCTAATTTCCAAGTTCCCATATTCTTTATATCAATAGATGTTCTACTAGCTTCAAAATCATCAATGTATGCAATTCCTTCCTCTCCAACTGCTCTATGATGTCCCGGTATAAGATGAGCAAATTCTCCAGTAACAATAAACCTAGATTTTGCTTTTGTCTCAATAAAAGGTAATTTGTCAATCGCTGTTGTAATCCAAGGGACTTCAGTTTGATAGTTTGCATCTAAGCCCCAAATTGTATTTGAAATTGGTTCTTGTCCTGAATTAATTTTTTGAGTATAAGGTCGTTCGCTTAATCTAAGCATTGTAGCTCCTATCAAGAAGTCTTTATTAATCTCATGATCGGCGTGTATTCCAATTAATGTCTTATTCTGAATACCAAACATAGCATTATTCTCCAAGGAAATTTTTATCGGCACTCCCGAACTTAGTATACCATCATTAATAATTGTTACACGCCCAAGCATGTAATCTACAGTATAATCTTGATTCTCTACTAACTTTTGCGAACCAGCAGTTACAGTAACTGAGCCTGCTGGGACATTCATAGCGTTCAATCTAATCTCAGCCCCTGATGAAGATTCGTAAGTTCCTTTTAATCTGAATTTATTTTTCTCAGGGAATTGTTGTGCTACTGTTAGAGTAGAATCATACAAAATCTGATAGGAATATTTTTCTGCAGTTGTCAAATCAGAGAACTGATTAACTAAATAATTTCCAAAAGGTTCTCTAACAGGAAAGATAATCCTGCCATTAGATGATTTTGCTGTAATACCTTCTATAAAATCAAAAACTCCATCTGATTGAGCATCCATCTGCTTATTTAATCTATCTAAATTCAATAATCTAATAAGTGGTTTTCCATGAATATTTTCTTCATCCTTCTCAGTTAAATAATTTGTTATAGCACCTGATTCTTCAGTATTTTCATATACTACATCTAAGACAAACCCATCTCTGCTCATCTGATAGGCACCAATGGCATAGATATTCTTCATCATTAAATCCCAATTTGGTAAGGATGGGGTGAAATTTGTTCCTTTTAATAATTTTAGGATTAAAGCATCAGGAGCTGTAGGGCCTGTAGTACTTAACTCCCCAACTTGATAAGTCTCACTTCCTATTGTATATTGAAAAGCAACAGCCAAAACCTCATCGTTATTTAGAGATTGATTTAATGAAATATAACCTAGCTGACTATTAAAAGAAAATTCTGACTCTGATAATTTCCTGGCTCTTTCTAGTTTTTCAAAATCTGTGCCATTTAATAAAGGAAATAATGAGGTGTTATTTGCATCGGTAATGCTTAGTCCATTAGTAAAACTTGCTTTAAGTGACGCAAACATATTATTTGCTGCATTGTTATCTGGAAAATTCCCGCCATTGGAGGAAGAAAAAGTAGTATTATAAATATTGCCATTTGTTTCACCTAGATCTAAAAAAGAAACAATATTTCTAGTTTCATTTGTTGTTCCTGTTTTATTTGTCACCCAAACTTCAATCTTTGTGATATTTATTCCGGAATTGATGAAAGGCAAATTCGCAAGAGCAGCGTCATATTGATCCTTAAAATAATGTGCTAAAAAGTAGTGTTTATTTGCTTCATACTGATCTGCATAAACATCAAATTCTGATTGTTGAGCTCCTCCACTGACTTCAATCTCAGATTTTGTACTTTTCTGTTGAGATAAAATACCTGTAATAGTTGTTCTTCCAAATTGGAGTTGTGTTTTAAGTCCAAATAACGATTGGCTGCCTGTAATTAAAGTCCCATTTAGTGGAAGACTAACATTACCAACTTCAATTTTCTTAATAATCTGATCCTCATTTCCTGTAAACTCTACCTTCATCTGGTTTTCAAAGTCAAAAGTAGTTTCTGTATTAAAATTAGCCGTAACTTTTAGTTTCTCACCGATCTTTCCCACTACATTCATCTGTATTTTTTCTTGAAAATCAAATGAAATAGTTTTCCTCTGCTCTTCTGATAATGAAGGGTTTTCGACTCTATTTATTTTTAATCCAAAAATCAACTCTGCCGAACCTTGTGGTCTGATGTCTACTGCATTCCCACCAAAAACTCTATCAAATGATTTGCCAGGAATAAAAAGTTTAGGCAAACCAAGTGCAGTAGTCCGATTTCCCATTCTTTCTTTTGAGCGCAAATTCCAATAATCATTTATTACATTATCTTGAGCGTATTTTTGGTAATCAAGAAAGCTCATAATTTTAGGATCCCCAAAATTAAGCGTCCCTATCCTACTCTGTAAAATATAATTATTGGTTAGAGGATCATAAATTATTAATGAATTAAAGTTCGTGGGAGTATTCATAAACATTCCACTACTTTGAGATTCTGAGAAAGGAAATGCCAGCGATGAATCAGAAGCCGACTGAGCCAACAAATCCACACTAAGAAGTAATGTGATAACTAAAAATGATATTTTATAAATTCTCGAATCTCTCAATTTCTACCGCTAGTTACATCTGACTTAATGCAGTTTTAACTAATTCCTCAACACTAGAAATTTCAGTCTCTGATTTAAGTATTTTATCAATCCTACTTTCAGCTCCTTTCTTGGCAAAACCTAGTGCTAGTAATGCAGATAACGCTTCTTCTCTAATTGTATTGTCTACTTTATCAAACAATAAATCAGCAGTAGGAAGACCTTTTGCTACTTTATCTTTAAGGTCAATAATTATTCTTTGGGCTGTTTTAGCTCCAATACCCTTTACACTTTGTATTGCTTTTACATCAGCTGTAGTAATATGGTTTATAATCTCTATAGGAGAGTAAGTAGATAAAATTACTTGTGCTGTGCTAGGGCCAACTCCTGAAACTGAAATTAAATTCCGGAATAAATGACGCTCACTTTCTTTAAAAAAACCAAATAATGTATGCGAGTCTTCCTTAATTGAAAGATGAGTATATAACTTACAAAACTCTCCATCAATTGCTGAAAAAGTTTGTAATGATATCTTAATTTCATAGCCAATTCCATTTACATCAACAACTACATATGTTGGTGTTTTTTCAACTAATTTTCCTTGTATGTGTGTTATCACGTTCTCAAATTACTTAGATTATACGATACGCAAATTTAAGCATTTGAAACTGATGTAGCACTATAAAAAAGAAAAGCCTTACAGAATAACTGCAAGGCTTTTAATTAAATTACTTTAATGAGTTGCACTTACCTCACGATTATCTTTTTTATAGTCACTGTCTCATTATTTACTATTAAATTGCCAAAATAAATACCTTTTGCAAAATCTGATACATCTAATTTTTGTGTTCCTCTAGCTGATAAGTTCATCTCATTTACTTTATTCCCTAAAATATCCATAACAATTAATTCTGCCGGTTTATTTAAATAATAATCAACATAGACCATCTCTTGTGCAGGATTAGGATAGAAATCACTCATCATTTTATTAATCTCATTTAAACTTGATGTAGAACTAACATCATAAGTTATAATTACACATGTGTTATCACTAGGATTAATCTCATCATAAAAACAATATTCCACAGTAGTAACTCCAGCTGTTGAAGCAGGATCGTAATAACCTGAAAACGCATCTAGGTCATTATTAGCATAAGAAAAACTCTGCCCTGCACCCAAAAGAGCTGTAGAGCTTGGGCTAGTTGAACTAGATGAATAACAGTTTCCAGCGAAGCAATAAGAGGCTCCGGCCCAATTAGGTAAGGCAGATGGAGAACTTAGATAAGTTTTCTGACACACAACATTAATTCCTTTATTGGCAATGTTTTTTACATCTAAATGATGGGAAATCTGATCAATAGGAAGGCCTGTGAAGTAAGTATCACCTGTGACAACTAAGCTCTGGGCATTAATCAGGTTAATACTACACAAAACTGCGATAATGAACATAATTCTTCTCATACAGATGCAAAAATATATAATTTTATATGAAAAAACGAATATATGCTTCAAAAAATTACAAAAATAGCACCTTTTTTGTTTGTTATATACAAGATAAAACCCCAATAAAAAAAGCTATAAACTGCTTTTGGAAATTAAAAGACAAAAATCAAATATTAATCTGATATGTTGTAATATTTGCTTATTCTTGCATTAATAAACATCCCAAAACATGAGAAGAAATTTACTTATCTTTACATTGGCTTTTTTTGCAATATCTCTTAAAGCACAAATTCTTTCAGAAGATTTTAATTCAGGTTCTATGCCTGCAAATTTTACAACTTATGATTTAGACGGCTCAATAATAGATCCTTTCCTTAGCTCATTTATGCCGACTACTGCATCATTTGTTAATGTCAATTATATGGGTGCAATTTTTGCGGGTAGCCCTTCACTTTTTACTCCTCCGGGAACTGCAGATAAATGGATGGTTACTCCAGCTATATCATTGTCAAATAATTCTATTCCTAAAACTTTACTATTTGATGTATCTTCAGGAGATGTAGCTGGTATGGATGGAATAGAAATATATGTGTCGACAACAGGAAATACTCCTACAGATTTTTTAGCTACCACAGCACTGTATAATTCAACAGGAATCGGAGAACCATATATAGGTCAAGGATGGGCAACTAGAGATATTGACATAACCGCTTATTCAGGCCAAACTATTTATATTGCATTTAGAAATAATAATTACAATAAGCTAGTAATTGGGATAGATAACATCTCTGTAGTTGAACTTTCAGATAATAATGCTGAACTTACATCTTTAAATTTCCCTCAATATACAACTATTCCTGCTTTAATTGACATAGAAGGAACCATAACAAATGTTGGTGGGAATACAATAAACTCAATGGATATCACCTGGACAGATGGGACTAATTCATATATTGACAATTTAACTGGACTGACTATCTCTTCTCTTGCTAGTTACAATTTCACACATAACACGCAGCTGAATTTAGTTAATTCCAGTAGTCAAACCATTGACGTTTTTATTGACAATATAAATGGAACTACTGATCCTGATATGAGTAATAATTCTTTAACTCAAACAATTACTACTGCATCTTTTATACCAACGAAAAGAGTGATTTTTGAAGAGGCTGGAGGAACCTGGTGCCCGTGGTGTCCTGAAGGGATAGTTGCCATGGAAACAATAGAACAAAACTATCCATTAACAGCTATTCCGATTGCAGTACATAATGGAGACATTATGACAAATGCTTTATATGATGCCAGCTTGAATATGCCTACTTACCCAAGTGCCAGAATTGATAGAAAAATAGAAGCAACTGGAATGGGAGGGGTTAATGCAACAAAGTTTATGGAGTACTATGCGGATAGAATCAATGTTTTTTCTCCTGTTGAAATTAATGCAGATGCTATTTTCGACCCTTCAACTAGAGATATTACGATTACTTTACAAGGAGAATTTGCTATAGATTTAGCAGGAGATTACCGTTTTAATGCAGTGATTTTAGAAGATGATGTTGGCCCATATAATCAAAATAATAATTTCACCAACTGGCAACCTCCTGTAATTGCTCCTCTTTCAGGAATTAATTTCAGTACATCTCCTAATCCTGTAAGTATTAAATTTGACCATGTTGCTCGTGATATTTTAGGGGGGTTTGATGGTTCTATAGGTAGCTTACCAAGTACTATAATTACAGGTGCAACACACACATATCAGTACACACACACATTACCATCTAATCATAATGAAAATAACATACAAGTGGTTGGCATGGTAATTGACAATAACACCGGAGAAATATTAAATGGTGTTAAAGTTGATTTAGAACTCCCTACTAACGTAAAAAATATTACAGACAATAACTCTGTAATTATTTATCCAAATCCAGCAAAAGATGAGCTTAATATAAAGGGGGACTACTTAATGGTAGAGATATATGACAATTTAGGAAAGCTCACATTAAGTTCCCCCGCTAAGAAATCAATTGATATTTCTTTATTAAAAAATGGAATATATACTGCACGTATCAAAACTAAAAAATCTTCTATATCTAAAAAGTTTACAATAGATAACCAGTAAATATATTCTTTATCAAATATTTAGCTAAAAAAATGTATATTTGCGTACTTAATTTAAAAACCCTAAAATGAAAAAAATATTACTACTTACATTTGCTGCATTATTATCATTCAGTAATGTGCAAGCGCAATTACCAGATGGATCATTAGCCCCAGCTTGGGCATTAACAGATCTTAATGGGACGGAACATGTTTTATACGACTACCTTGATAATGGGTACACTGTATTTATTGATTTTTCTGCTGTATGGTGCGGCCCTTGTTGGTCTTATCATAATTCAGGAGCCTTAGAGGACCTATATATGAATCATGGACCTGCAGGTATGCCTAATGTTAATGCAAATACAACTGATGATGTAATGGTGTTTTTTATTGAAGGTGATGAAAACACAGTCGCTAATTTAGGTGGTCTTGGAGGAAATACTGCTGGAGATTGGATTACAGGCACTCCTTATCCAATCATTTGTACTGACGGAACTGTAAATAATGATAATGTTACTGGAGATTATCAAATTGGATACTGGCCAACTGTATATCAGGTTTGCCCTGATCGAATAGTGACTGAATGTGGACAAAGTTCAAATCCTTATAGTTTAGTAAGTGTATGCCCTCCTCCTGCAAGTAATGACAATGACGCTAGAACATTTGATTATTCTGGAGAGACACTAACTTGCGAAGGAGATTTAGTGCCAGAAATTACAATTCAAAATTATGGACTAATTCCTTTGACCTCTTTATCTATTGAAGTCTCAGTAAATGGATCTCCTGTTTCTACAACTCCTTGGTCAGGAAATCTAACAACTTATGCTACTGATAATATCACATTACCAGCATTAACTGGCTTAGCTGCTAATGATGCAGTGACAATTAATGCAACATCTCCTAATGGAACTATTGATGCAGATCCATCAAATAACCCTACGATATCATTTAATGTGGAGATGGCAACACAAAATACTCATCAAGATGTAACAGTTCAAATTAATACTGATGCTTATGGATCTGAAACTACATGGGATATTACAGATGATGCATCTGGAGCCGTAGTTGCAGTAGGCGGTCCATATAATAATTTGTCTGCGGCAGGAATAACTGCACAAACTCCTGTAACAACTACTTTGTCTGATCTTACTTGCTACACATTTACTATTTATGATTCTTATGGTGATGGAATAAATTCAGGATATGGAGCAGGTTCTTTTACTGTAATCGATGCTAATGGTACAACTCTTGCATCTGGAGGGACATTTACTGATGAAGATGGTGGCGCATTCAAAACAGGAAGCTCTACAGTTGAGGTTCATGATTTAATTTCGAGCGTATCTATTTATCCTAATCCAGTAAAAAATACATTAACTATTGAGGGTATTTATACTACAGTGGATATATTTGATATGTTTGGGAAGCTAGTCTTGTCATCAGAATACAACAACAATATTAATGTTTCATCATTAGCAAATGGTATTTACACGCTAAATATTACTACAGAAAAAGGAATCCAAAATCAAAAAATTACGATTTCTAAATAGCTACTTGATATCTAAAATTTAAACCCTGGCCCAAAAGTCAGGGTTTTTTATTGTCTAAATTTACACTAATTAAAACAGCTGTAACAGTTAAATATTTAAACTATATTTGTATTCATTAAAAATTAGAATTGAAATGAATAAAAAAACACTTTTTAGCCTATTTTTTGCCACATTAGTTGCTTCAATTAGTTTTGCTCAAAATAGAACATTACCAAATATTGAAGTGAAAAACTTAAATGGAACCAAATTCAATATAACCCAAATCGAAAATGAAGGGAGTCCAATTGTAATTTCATTTTGGGCAACTTGGTGTAAACCTTGTAAAAAAGAGCTAAATAATATTGCTGAAGTATATGAAGATTGGCAAGATGAAACAAATGTTAAAATCATAGCAATATCTATTGATGATTCAAGATCAATGTCAAAAGTCAACCCTTATGTTAACGCTTCTGATTGGGATTATGAAGTTTACCTTGATACGAATAGTGATCTAAAAAGAGCAATGGGTGTGTCCACAGTTCCTCATACATTTCTTTTAAATGCTAAAAAAGAAATTGTTTGGCAGCATAAAGGATATATAGATGGAGATGAAAATGAACTTTATAAAGAAATTAAAAAACTAGTAAAATAATTTATGAAAAAAATTATCTTCTTAATTACATCAATTCATTTTTGCTTTTTTTCCTTTTCTCAAGAATATAACACTGGAGCTATAAACGGAGATTTTAATTTAAATCTTCAATCATATCAAGAAGATAAAAAAATTAATGCAGAAGCTCAGGATGAAATAGTCCTTAATAATGCATACTTAAATCTTAATTATACCAGAGGTAATTTTGCTACTGGATTAAGATATGAAAGTTATTTAAATGCGCTAGCAGATTTCGATCAAGAATTTAAGGGAAATGGCATTATATATAGGTATGCAACTTATTCAATTGATAACCTTGAAATAACAGCAGGTAATTATTATGAACAATTAGGTAGTGGACTGATCTTTAGATCATACGAAGAAAAGGGGCTAGGTATTGATAATGCAATGGATGGAGTAAGATTAAAATACAATCCGTCACCAGGAATATACTTAAAAACATTCATTGGTAAAAGCAGGACACATTTTATATATTCTGATGGGATATTTAGAGGAGCTGATACAGAGATAGATATAAATGAATTATTTAGTTATGAAAATAAAACAAAAGTAATTTTAGGAGGAAGTTTTGTAAGTAGGTATCAGGAAAGAGACAATCTTGTCTTTACTATACCACAGAATGTAAGTGCTTATGCTGGAAGATTAAATTTAAATCATGGTGGGTGGAGTTACTATGGTGAATATGCATATAAAATAAATGATCCAGCAAATGTTTTATCTCAAAGCCAAATGAATTATGCTAATGGGACAGCATTTACTCAAAATATCACATTTTCTAAAAGAGGTTTTGGTGTGTCAGCTGAAATGCACCGAACTGATAATATGACATTTAAATCTGATAGAGATAGAAATGGCAAAGCATATATCATTAACTATATACCTACTTTAAGTAAGCCTCACACTTATTCACTATTAGCACTATATCCTTGTGCAACACAAGCAGATGGTGAATTAGGAATACAGTTTGATATTTTTTATAAGTTTAAAAAAGGAAGCCAACTGGGCGGAAAATATGGCACCAAGATAGCTTTTAATTTTTCCCAAATTAATGCACTTGAAGGAGGGCCTTCATTTTTGAATGACATCAGAACACACACTCCTAATTTGATCAGTTTCGATGAAGTATTACATTATCAAGATTTTAACCTATCTGTAGCTAAAAAAATAAACAGAAAACTTAATACAAACTTTATTTTTGCAAATCAAACATATAATAAAGATGTTTTGGAGGGAAAACCAATTGGAGATTATGGAATTCTAAATTCATCAATCGTTGTTTCTGATATTAGCTATAAAATAAAGGAAGGTCATACACTAAGAATTGAATTACAATCACTTTTGTCAAAACAAATTGAGGACGGAAAACAACAAGCAGAAGGAGATTGGAGTATGGGCTTAATAGAGTACACAATATCTCCAAACTGGTTCTTATCTATTCAAGACATGTACAACTATGGAAATGAGAATATTGATAAGCAACTCCATTATATAAATATAAATGCAGGATTTATTAAAGGGGCTAACCGATTTGAAGTTGGCTATGGAAAGAAAAGAGAGGGAATATTTTGTGTAGGAGGGGTGTGTAAAACAGTCCCTTCATCAAATGGATTTAGTTTAAGTGTATCATCAAGTTTTTAAAAAATGAAAAAATATATATTTATAATTAATTTAATATTTCTTACGAATTCATGTGATATTGTTGAAGGTCCATATATGACGGATGCAGATTCATATGTTAATCCTGAAAAAAAAGTTCTTATTGAAGATTTTACTGGTCATAGGTGTACAGGTTGCCCTACAGCTACAAAAGAAATTTCAGCTATCCAAGATGTCTATGGCAATCAGGTTATAGCAATAGCTATTCATCCTACTGGAGCAGAATCTTTTACTCATCCTCACCCACCACATATAGAAGGGTTTCAATATGATTGGAGAACATCATGGGGAGACAATTGGGATGAAACATTTCAAGCTTCAGCGCCTGGCCTTCCTAAAGGAATGGTAAATCGTATTGGTGATCAATCTAAAATTTTAGATAGTGGAGAATGGGCGGCAGTTGTAGCAGATGAACTAAAAAAAGAAGTTGATTATAAAATTAATATTACATCAGATGCTAATTCAGTTACAATGAGTACTGAAATTAAAAACGATATTAATGGTAACTTTAAGTATGTAGTTTGTTTAACTGAAAGCAATATTATTAATTGGCAAAAAGATGGGACATTAAATATTGAAGACTATGAACACAACCATGTGCTAAGAACTGTACTTGCTGATGAGGATCTATCATCGACAACAAACTATTCAGCTGGACAAATAATTGAAAAAACAATTACATACGACTTGATTTCTCTAGAGCAATTAAATATAGATTACTCTTTTCAAAATGAACAATATGGTAATGGGAATGCAGGAGGATGGAATGCTTCAAATATGTCAGTTGTTGCCTATATTTATAACGATATCACAAAAGAAATCATGCAAGTTGAAGAAGTTAATCTAAACAATTAATCAAATTTTATGAAAAAAATTCTTTCTTACATTTCTTGCATTATGATTGTATCTTTATCTTATGGTCAAACATCACAAATAACAACTATACTAGCAGCGGATATTGCTCAAGGAGAGAAACTTATTGAAGCCTATTTTACTCCAATGTCAGAGAGTTTTGGGGCAAGCTTAAATAACGGATGGTACAATACTGCAAAGCCTCATAAGCTAGGGGGGTTTGATGTTACATTTACTGTAAATACAGTTATCATACCAACTGACGCTAAAGCTTTCAAAGTTGAAAATGCATTTGGGAATATATTTACTTCTAATGAATCTAACGCCTCTACTGTATTAGGAAGTACAGATGCAACTGCAATGATATATAAGAACAGTAGTTCAGGAGTAGAAACCTCATTTGATATGCCAGGAGGTTTTGAAACTCCAGTTATGCCATTACCAATGATACAAGCTGGAATTGGTTTAATCAAGAATACAGCTATTGACATAAGATATATGCCAATGTTAAATGTGGGAGACAATATAAATGTAAATCTTTTCGGTGCCGGAGTAAAACATGATTTATTACAATGGATCCCAGGAATTGGGGATGTTATTCCAATGAGTCTTTCTTTGCAAGGAGGCTATACATCCCTGAATACCGAACTAGAAATATCTAATCAAGAGGTTTCTTTAAACACAAAGGCGACTACAATTAATATCGTTGCATCAAAAAAAATATTAATGTTTACTGGTTATGCTGGTATAGGATATAACTCAGCAAAAACAACTTTCTCATCTAACAACACATTTGAACTTGGCGATGTTCAATTTGATGAGCAAGTAGAAATAGATTTTGAATCCAATAACAATTTAAGAACAAATATTGGATTAAGACTCAATATGGCTGTTGTAACTATTCAGGCAGATTACACATTTTCAAAATACCCAACTACGACACTTGGTCTTGGGGTGAGCTTAAGATAATATGTTAAAGAAATTTGCAATATTACTTTGTTGTGGATTTCTAACTTTTAATATGAAGGCGCAAAGTTTTAGCGGTGGAGCTATATTAGGTCTAAGTACATCACAGGTTGGAGGGGATAATTTAGCAGGGTTTCATAAAGCAGGCTTATTAATTGGTATTTTTGCAAATAAATCTATCTACCAAAATTTAAGTTTTCAAATGGAAATGACTTATATTCAAAAAGGGAGTGAGAACCCTAAAATAGATGATGTATCAGATGCAAATTATTTAAAGCAAGATATTTCATCTTCATATATTGAGATCCCATTTTTATTGAAATACCATCAAAGCAATAATTTTAGTATTGAGGGAGGTATACAAACAGCTTACTTGATTGATGCCTACTATAATGATAGCTATGGGAAAATAGAATCTAATAACATGTCTCCATTTATTAGTTATGATATTGGAGTACTAATTGGTCTTGACTATAAATATTCTAAAAATATCAGTTTAAATACTAGACTTTCCAACTCAATATTCCCAATAGGAACTGAAGATTATGAGAGCCAAGAAATATTTGGATCAATAAGGAAAGGAAAATACAATTTAGTTCTAAGTTTTACCTTACATTATAATATCTGATGAATAAAAAACATAAAATAATAGTAGCTGTAACAGGGGCTAGCGGTGCAATCTATGCTAAAGTATTATTTGATAAATTATTGCAATTAAACAATCAGATAGAAAAAATAGGGGTGCTAATGTCCAAAAATGCAAAGTTTGTTTGGGAACAAGAACTAGGTAATTCTGATTATAAAAATTACCCTTTTACATTTTATGACAAAATGGACTTTATGGCTCCCTTTGCTAGTGGATCTGCAAATTACGGCACAATGATAATATGTCCATCATCAATGGGAACAATGGGTCGTATTGCAAGTGGGGTTTCTGATGATTTAACAACAAGAGCAGCTGATGTAATCCTAAAAGAAAGAAGGAAACTAATTATTGTGGCAAGAGAAACTCCATTAAACTTAATTCACATTAATAACATGAAATTAATTACAGAAGCTGGTGGGATTATTTGCCCAGCAACACCTTCATTTTATAGCAACCCAAATACTTTTGAGGAATTGGCTTCTACAGTAATTGATAGAGTGTTAACACTTACAGGGCTGCAATACGATTCATATAGTTGGAATGAATAACAATAAATTACTAATTTTTATGTTATTATAATAATTAAAGAATTAGAAATTATGTTAGAGTTCAGTAAAAAAATCCTAAGTAAAGTTAGTTTTGATAAGAATCTTTTTAAAAAAGAACTCTCAAAAAGTATAAGATGGTTAACTAAAAAAGAAGTCCTAACGCTAAAGATATGGGCACTTACTACATTCGCACAATACAAGAATATAATACTAGAAGCCTTTGATCAAATATCTTAAAATAAATTTCCTTGATCAGATTGGTTCTCTTTTCCTAGATGTTTAAATGCAAGTTCAGTAGCTTTCCTCCCTCTTGGTGTTCGCATCAAATAGCCTTCCATTATTAAAAAAGGTTCATATACTTCCTCAATAGTACCTGCCTGCTCCCCTACTGCAGTAGCAATAGTTGTTAGTCCAACAGGGCCGCCTTTAAACTTATCAATAATAGCAGATAAAATTCTATTATCCATTTCATCTAAACCATGTTCATCAACATTCAAAGCATTTAATGAATATTTAGTAATATTCATGTCAATATTCCCGTCCCCTTTTATCTGAGCAAAATCTCTTACCCGTCTTAATAATGCATTTGCAATTCTGGGTGTCCCTCTGCTTCTTCCTGCAATTTCTGATGCAGCATCTTTAGCAATACTAATATCCAATATAGAACAAGACCGATTTACAATTTTTGATAATAAATCTACCTGGTAATATTCAAGCCTAGAATTAATCCCAAATCGGGCTCTTAGTGGAGATGTAAGTAAGCCCGAACGAGTTGTAGCTCCAATTAGAGTAAAAGGGTTAATTTTTATTTGGACAGACCTTGCATTTGGCCCTGATTCAATCATGATGTCAATTTGATAATCCTCCATAGCAGAATATAAATATTCTTCCACTATTGGATTTAATCTATGAATCTCATCTATAAATAAAACATCTCTTTCCTCCAAGTTTGTTAGCAATCCCGCTAAATCACCAGGTTTGTCAAGTACAGGACCAGAAGTAGTTTTAATACTTACACCAAGTTCATTTGTAATTATGTTAGCTAAAGTAGTTTTTCCAAGCCCTGGTGGTCCATGTAATAAAACATGATCCAAAGCCTCTTCTCTTTGTT
>CENF01220095.1_pt1 | contig 66653 bp, 54 predicted proteins | sample 361291 | NCBI WGS metagenome assembly CENF01 (sample SAMEA2619399, study PRJEB7988) | marine metagenome | isolation source: saline water (ENVO:00002010), including | reverse complement strand
GGCGTGGTAGGGATCAAGCCGACGTATTCTAGAGTTTCAAGACATGGTTTAATTGCCTATGCGTCTTCATTTGATCAAATAGGCCCATTAGCAAATAATGTAGAAGATGTGGCGTTAATTTTAGAGGTTATTTCTGGAAAGGATGATTTTGATAGCACTGTCTCTACTAAAAAAGTCGAGCAATACAGCAAAGCAAGCATTAAGGACAAACCAATTAAAATAGCTTATATACAAGACTGTTTAGACAGAAAAGGCCTAGACCCTGAAGTAAAAAAATTTATGGAAGAAAAAATAATTGAATTAAAGAACAAAGGACATGTAGTTGAGCCCATTCCTTTTCCGCAATTAGATTTATTGGTCCCTGTTTATTATGTGCTTACCACAGCAGAAGCGTCATCAAATTTAGCGCGCTTTGATGGTGTTCATTATGGCTACAGAAGCAAGATTGTTGAAACCCTAGAAAATACCTATATTAACAGTAGAACCGAAGGCTTTGGCGAAGAGGTAAAAAGAAGGATTATGCTTGGAACTTTCGTGCTTAGCTCTGGATATCATGATGCGTATTTCACCAAAGCACAAAAAATAAGAAGATTAATTAAAAATAATACCATTGAGATTTTTAAAAAATATGATTTTATAATTTCTCCAACAACACCTCACACTGCATTTCCAATTGGCAAGAAACATAAAGACCCAACAGTAATGTATTTAGAGGATGTTTTTACTGTGCAAGCGAATTTAACTGGAAATCCAGCTATTTCATTACCTCTTGGAAAGCACTCTAATGGCCTTCCAATAGGGTTTCAAATAATGGCAGACAACTTTAAAGAAGGCGAGTTGCTGGCATTTTCTAAATATTTATTTAATTAGAAAGTCCTTATATTTGTTTCATAATGAGGGGCCTGGTTTTAATATTTATTTTATTTGGATTAACGACATTTTCACAAACTAAAATTCCGTATAAGGTTGGCGAGTATTCAGCTTTTCATATTTCTTTTGGAGGAATAAAAGTTGGTAGTGCAGAGCTGGAGATAGAGAGGCAAATAAATATTGACGGAATATCTACTTTTCATATTGTAGGAAAAGGGAAAACAGCTGTTTTTTTTGATTGGTTTTTTAAAGTTAGGGATGTTTACGAAACATATTTAGATACGTCAAAAATTAGGCCGGTAAAATTTTTCAGAGACATAAGCGAAGGCGGCTATAAAAAAAAACAGCAATATAATTTCAAACATATTGATGATTTGGTTTTTTGGAAAGACACTTCATCTGTAATTTTTTCAAACACTCAAGATATGTTGTCGGCCTTGTTTTATGCACGAACCTTTAAAAAGGATAGTTTGAATCAAAAAAAATCATTTTTTGTGCCAGTATTTATGGACGAGGAGAATTACTTGTTAGAGATTTTGTATTTGAGAAACGAAAAAGTGAAAACAAATTTTGGCACAATTAATTGTATGCTTTTTAAGCCTAAAATGCAAGAAGGTCGTGTGTTTCAAGATGGAGAGCAAATGAAAATATGGATATCAGATGATGAAAATCGCTTACTCATAAAGGTTGAAACACAAATATGGGCAGGAAGCATAAAGGCAATACTAGTAAAACACCAAAAAGTAAAACACCCGTTGTCAATAATTAAGTAGTTTTAAATTACTATAAAGGCCTTAAACCATTAAATTAGCAAAATGAAAAAGTGGACAGGACCAGTTTTAATACTAATAGCTTTAGTATTTATTTTATCAAATTTAAACAACAAAAAGAATCATGCTAGCAAAGAGGATAAATTAGAAGTTGTTGGGCCAAAGTACGAATATGGAATTTTAGTGGACTCATTTAATGTCACAAAAGCATTCGTAAAACAAGGCCAGACTTTTGGAGAAATTCTTTATCAAAATCATATTGACCACCCTCAAATCGATCAGATTGTGAAAAAATCAAAAGAGATTTTTGACTTTAGACGCCTACAGGTTGATAAAGAGTATACGGTGATTTGCACAAAAGATTCTATCGAAAAAGCTTGTTATTTTATTTATCAAGAAAACCCCATCAGCTATATTGTTGTTGATTTGATAAATGGAGTTGATGTTTATAGAGGCGAAAAAGAGATTATTACAAAAGTCATGCTTTCCTCAGGAGAAATAAGTTATTCTTTGTCAGAATCGGTAGTTAAACTGGGGATAAGTGAAAAGGTGTCAATAAAATTGTCAGAAATTTATGCATGGACAATTGATTTTTTTAAGATTCAAAAAGGAGATGCATTTAAAGTTTATTACGAGAACAATTATGTTGATAGTGTTTGCTCAGAAAATTACATTGGAATTGGAAGGGTTTTGGCAGCAGAGTTTACGCATAACAATCAAAATTTTTATGCATTTTATTATAAAGAAAACAATAACTATGGCGAATATTTTGATGAAAAAGGAATGACATTAAGAAAGGCATTTTTAAAAGCGCCACTAGATTTTTACAGGATAAGCTCAAAGTTTAGTAGAAACAGAAAACATCCTGTTACTGGACAGTGGAAGGGACATTTTGGAACAGACTATGCTGCCCCCAAAGGGACTCCAATAATGACTACTGCTAATGGAACAGTTGTATCGGCTAGCTATACAAAAAACAATGGCAATTTTGTAAAAGTAAGACACAATGGGACATATACAACACAGTATTTACATATGTCAAAAATAAAACCAGGAATAAGAAAAGGGGTTTTTGTTAAACAAGGAGAAATAATTGGCTATGTTGGCAGCACTGGATTAGCAACAGGGCCTCACGTTTGTTATAGATTTTGGAAAAACGGAAAACAAGTAGACCCATATAAACAAAAACTACCTCCAGGGGACCCAATAAAAAATGCAAATAAAGAGAATTATTTAACCATAAAAGATAGTTTGCTTGAGATTCTTATGAGAAAACAGCAATAAAATGATGAAAAACAGAAATATATTAAAGTTGTATATTGGAGTGCTGCTTTGTATTTCTGGACTCAATTTAAATGCTCAAAATTCATTTATTCAAAATAAAGGACAACTTCCAAAACAAGTTGAGGCTAAAGTAAACTTGCCTTCAGGGGCGCTTTTTATTGAAAACGGGAAATTGATTTTCTCTTTTTATTCGGCAGACCAATTAGTTGCGGCTCATAATCTCAGCTCCACCATTAAAGAAATCGATGCGCATGCCTATTCAATGGAGTTTGTTAATTCTAATATCGATATTTCAACAGAGCTGTTGGAAGAAAGTAGATACTTTGAGAATTATTTTTTAGCAGAAAAATCTAAATGGGCCCTTAATGTGAAGTCATATAAATTATTACACCAGAGGAAGGTTTATAATGGTATCGATATTCAATATTATGTCGAAAGGAATAAATTAAAATACGATATTATCATAGGTCCAAATTCCGCTCCCAAACAGATTAAAATTAAATATAGCGGATTAGATAAAATAAGATTAGACGAAGGGAATTTATATGGCACTACAACTGTAAACACGATAAAAGAATCTCGTCCATTTGCTTATCAAAAAATTAATGGAGAAATAGTTGAGGTTCCCTGTGTTTATGTGTTAAAAAAAGACATCCTTTCTTTTGGTTTTCCAGAGGGCTACAACGAGAGCTATGAGTTAATTATTGATCCTATTTTGGAATTTTCCACATATTCTGGAAGTACAACTGACAATTTTGGGTACACAGCAACTTTTGATGATCTTGGGTTTTTATATTCAGGAAGCACTTCTTTTGGGACTGGATATCCAACCACAATGGGGGCTTATCAAATTAATTATGCAAATAATTTAGGAGGGACAGATGTAGCAATTACAAAATACGACACTACTGGAACTCAAAGAATTTATTCAACATATTTAGGGGGTAGTTTAGATGAGTTGCCTCATTCAATGATTGTAAATTCAGCAAATGAGCTGTTTATTTATGGCACGACAGCTTCTGCTGATTTTCCAACCACTTCATCAGCTTTTCAGCCAAATTTTAATGGAGGCACAAGCTTTTCTCCTTCTGGTATTGGGGTTGCGTTTCCAAATGGCTCAGATATGTTTGTAAGTAGATTGAGCGCTAATGGGGGGGCGTTATTAGCATCTACATTTGTTGGTGGATCTGGAAATGACGGATTAAATACAGCCTCAGAGCTTAAATATAATTATGCCGACGAGGTAAGAGGAGAAATAGATATTGATAAACAAAACAACATTTATATAGCCTCCTGTACAAAGTCGATAGATTTTCCTACGAAAAACGGCTTTCAAAACAACTCCAATGGCTCTCAAGAAGGATGTGTGATCAAAATGGACAATCAACTTACTTCAATTATTTGGAGCACTTATCTTGGCGGAACTAATGATGATGCAATTTATTCGTTGGCTTTTGATGAAAATGACGATATATATGTTACTGGAGGAACAAATTCTGCTGATTTTCCAACCACAATAAATTCATACCAGCCTTTCTATCAAGATTCTATTAAAGCAGATGCATTTATAACTAAGATACTTTCTAATGGGGTTCAAATTGCTGCCTCATCTTATTTTGGAACCAGTAAATATGACCAATCATATTTTGTAGAAATTGGAAGCAAAAACGATGTTTATTTATTTGGACAAACACAAACAACAGGATCGCAACTGGTCAATAACTCTAGCTATTCAGTTTTAGATGCGGGCCAATTTATAGCGGTATTTAATACGGATTTGAGCAGTATATTGAGATCAACTGTTTTTGGAACAGGAAAAGGAACTCCAGACATTTCTCCTACCGCATTTTTGGTGGATGTTTGTGATAAAATATATGTTGCTGGCTGGGGATCAAATTTAGGAGGCCCCCTATCTACTTTAAACCTGCCAGTTAGCTCTAATGCGCACCAGCAAACAACAGATGGAAACGATATTTATTTAATGGTTTTGGATGACGCCTTAAGCACTATTATATATGCTACTTATTTTGGAGGAAGCCAAAGCAACGAACATGTAGATGGAGGAACCAGTAGGTTTGATAAAAAAGGAGTTGTTTATCATTCAGTTTGCGCAGGATGCGGGGGGAATTCTGACTTTCCTATTGAGCCAAACCCAGGGGCAGTTTCTGTTACAAACAATAGCCTAAATTGCAATAATGGCGTCTTTAAATTTAATTTTGATTTCCCTATGGTTATTGCTGATTTTAACGCGCCCTGGGTTGGGTGTGACACCACTGTCTCTTTTCAGAATTTAACCATTTCAAGTCCAGATGTAAGTTATGTTTGGGATTTTGGTGATGGGAACACTTCAAATTTAGCAACTCCAACACATGATTTTAGTCAATATGGAATGCATAACATTACACTTATTGCAACCGATAATAATGCCTGTAATGTAGCTGATACCATTGTAAAGCAAATCTATATTTTATCAAACTCTTCCGACACTATACAAAGTGTTGTTAAATGTTATAATGAACAAATACAGATAGGGTTGCTTCCGGTTAACGACCCAACAATTACATATTTTTGGTTTCCTAGTACCGGCTTAAGCAGCTCTAATGCTTCCAACCCTTTTTGTGACGTTAATTTAAACCAGCAATACCAACTACTTATTTCAAATGGAGGCTGCACAGATACACTTTTTCAAAACATTTTAGTAACTGAATTGGATTTAGATGCTGGTTTGGACACGGCATATTGCAACACTCCAATTTTGTTGAGCGCTACATTTGCTAATTCTGTGACTTCTGTTCATTGGTCTTCTAATAATAATTTTACAGACACATTAAGCAGTTCAAGCAGTTTAATAGCAGCAAGTATTGATAAATTTTATGTTAAAGTCTCAGATGGTAATTGCATACAAATAGATAGTGTTGAGGTTTTACCCGAAAGTATTGATATCGAGGTGTTTGCAAATAATGTTTGCACAGGAGACTCGACTTTGGTTGGGGTAACAAATTTAACTCCTGATTTTCCAATTATATCTTATAATTGGAATGTAAACAATCTTGATACAGCTGCATTTATTGACTTTCCAGAATCACAAACGTGGTACAGTGTTGAGGCAATTAGTAGTGACGGCTGTATCATTCAAGACTCTGTATTGGTAAGCGTTTATAATTACCCTATTATCGACTCTATTTGGGCTTCAGACACTGTTGTTTTTAAAGGGGAAGAGATTACATTAAATATTGCTACCATTTCCACTATTATTTGGGATGATTTTACTAATTCAAATTCTTCACAGAATATATTTCCCGAAGAAACAAAGTGTTATAAATTTGAAGTCAGCACTTCTTTCAATTGTTCATTAAAAGACTCTATTTGTATACAAGTAGAAGATGTTTTTTGTGACACTAGGAATTTAACAATCCCAAATGCATTTTCTCCAAATGATGACAATGTCAATGATGTTTATTTTATTGAAGATATAGATGGAATTATCACAGAGCTAAGATTAGAAATATTCAACAGATTGGGACAAAAAGTCTTTTACTCTTCTGAAATTTCTCAACATTGGGACGGGACTTTTAATGGGGAAAAACTTAATCCGCAGGTTTTTGATTTTTATCTTGAATTAAAATGTATTGGCAATAAAAACCTATTTCAAAAAGGAAATATCACATTAATAAGATGACAAGGCTTTACTTGATAATATTGTTGTTTTTTTCGGAATTTATACAAGCGCAAGATGTTCATTACTCTCAATTTGACAAAACAAAATCACTAATAAATCCTGCGTTAATTGCAATTCAAAATGAGGATTATGAATTGCAATTACAAAGAAGATCACAGTGGGCTAGAGTTACAAAACCATTTAAAACACTTTCCCTTTCTTTTAACACAAAAGATTTTTACAAAGGCCTTTCACTGGGAGGAACTATTTTAAATGATGTTGCAGGCGATTCTCGTTTTTCAACAAACGGACTTTCCCTTTCTTTAGCAAAATCAGTTTATTCAAAAGACAATTTATTAGCGATTGGCCTACAAGCAGGGCTTTATCAAAGATCAGTTAATTATGATGATTTGATTTTTTTGGAAAACGAACTCCTTCAAAATATAAAATTTACCTTTTTTGACATTGGGTTAGGGGCTCTTAATTACAAAAAATTAGATCGCAATTCATCATTGTTATTAGGGGCTTCATTTTTTCATTTAAATAAACCGAAACAATCATTAACTTCAAATGACAATGTAGTTTTAAATTCAAAATATATACTCCACTCAATTTATTATACAAAGATTAGCCCAAAAATAAATATCTCTCCAGGTTTTTATTTCTCATCACAAAATCAGGACAAAGAATTTATACTTGGCTCAGGTTTAAAATATAAATTAAATAATAACTTTGATTTGATTTCAGGTGTTTATAGTAGAATAAAGGATGCCTTTTTTGTAACTTTAGGTGTGCAAAAAGCAAACTTAGAGACAGTAATTTCTTATGATATAAACACATCAACGTTAGCTAACGCATCAAATTCTATGGGGGGATTTGAGCTTTCAATAAGTTATGGGTGGAGTATTACTAATGAAAAAAAACAGTTAAAGCAGAAAATCTGCCCAAAATATTTGTGATGAAAAGCGGAATTTTCATATTTCTTTTTCCTCTTGTGGCTATGTCACAAGAGATTTTGATAAAGCGATTGCCAGATAATATAAACACAAAAAACACTGAAATAAATTTTATTCAGATAAATGATTCTACCGCTTATTTTACAGCTATTGCAGAGGTAGAAGGGAAGCTACTATCTAATATTTATACCGCTAAATTTGTTAATGGAGAATGGAGGAGAAAAGGACACGCAAAGTATAGCTCTAATAGCTTTAATACGGCTAATATATCTTTTTCAGAATCAGAAAAAGGGTTTTTTACAATACATGGCAACGAAATGAGAGACTGCAAAATAGTTTATCAAAAAAAGAATGAAGAACATGGGTTTCATGATATTTCAATTTTTTCTTCTGATAAAAGCTTAAATACACAGCCTTTTGTTAGCCATGAAAAATCTCACACAGTTCTATATTTTGTTTCTGATAGAAAAGGGGGGCTCGGAGGGCTAGACATTTGGCTTACAATTATTGATAATGATGGTAAATTCGGAATCCCTATAAATGCAGGAGCTAAGATAAATTCTTCCGCTGATGAGACGACCCCATTTTATAATAAGCATAATAAAATGCTTTACTTTTCATCTAATAGAGAACACGGCTCCGGAGGTTTTGATATTTACAAATCAGAGGGGATATTAAATCTTTGGGATAAACCTGTAAATGTTATAGAACTAAATACTACTGAGGATGAATTGTATATAACGTTTTATGATGAAAATAATGGCTATTTTGCTTCAAACAGACAGGGGGCGAATTTTGAAAGCCCTGAATATTGCTGTAACGACATTTTTTCTTTTAAATATTCACCCTCCTCTATATATACGAGCAAAAAATCATCTAAAATTCACAAGCTCCTGCCGCTAGATCTTTATTTTCACAATGACGAGCCTGACTCTAGAACAATGAATACTAAAACCAATAAAACCTATAAAGAAGCATACATTTCATATTTTATGATGAAAACCAATTATGAAAAAGAAAATGCAGAGCTAGGAAACTTTTTCGAGGATGTTTTGAAAAAAAACTTCAACGCTTTAAATAAGGTGCTAGAGACGCTTCTTTTTGATTTGTCAAATGGGAATAATATAGAGCTTCAAATAAGAGGTTATGCGAGCCCACTACACAACCTTGAATACAATCAAAACTTATCACAAAGACGAATTTCAAGTGTTATTAATTATATAGAACAATTTAAAAATGCAGCATTTAAAGATCACATTCTTTCAGGAAGCCTAATAATAAAAGAATTGCCATTTGGAGAGAGCAATGCATCAGAAAAAACTAGCGATGATGCAAATGATAAAAAGAAATCCATATATAGTATTGAAGCTATGCTGGAACGAAAAATCAAAATTGTAGATGTGATTTTAAAAGAATAAAATACCTGCAGACTCAACTAAAAATCCAATTAAAAAACCTGCGTAAACTTGCTTGTGATTATGTGCTTTTTCGTTTATTCTAGCAGTTCCTAAAATTCCTGCAAGCAATAAAGAAATAATTATTGCTTGCAACAGCCCCCCATATAAAATATTTATACCAAAAAGAACTCCAACCACCCCCCCGGCTCCCAGCATATGAAGGCTTATTTTCCAAAATTTAGAAATAAATGCAGCAATGAAAATTATAATAATTGCACATAAAAATTCTATTTTTAATACAGTAGAGAAAACAATAATTTCGTAAACCTTGTAATAACCATAACACATCCAAATTGCCGTTATAATAAGCGGAACAAAACGCTCTTTGTAATTATTCATTTCCAATGAAGCAACCATGTTTTTTTGTATTAAAAAAAAGATGCTCATTAATGGCATTATAATAGTACTTAAAAGCAAAACAAGATAAATAAAGCCCAAATTGGTTATGACTGACAACCCGATGCTAGGGAGTGATTTTATGCTTAAAGAAAATGCTATAATTGGCATAAAAATGGGGTGTAGAATTACAGAAATGATTTTAGAAAATCGCATTATAACGTCCTTCTTAATTTTGCTGTTTCTATGCCTAGTTGCTCCCTGTACTTTGCTACTGTTCTTCTGGCTATGTGATACTCATCCTTTCCTAATAATTCAGAAATTTTTTCATCTGTAAATGGCCGTAATTTATCTTCACTTAAGACAATCTCTTTTAATTGAGTTTTAATTACAGTTGTTGAAATAACTTCTCCATTATCTTTTCTAAACGCATCAGAAAACAACTCTTTAACCTTAAAGGTCCCAAAATGTGTTTCAATAAATTTAGAGTTGCTTACCCTTGAAATAGTAGAGACATCCATTTTAACGACATCTGCAATATCAGCAAGCTTCATTGGCTTTAAGTCAGTTTCGAATCCGCTAATTAAATAATCTTTTTGCAGCTCCATTATGGCCTTCATCACTTTCCTCAAGGTGGATTCACGTTTTTCCATAGACTCTTTAAACCATCTTGCTTTATCTATTTTTTGCGCTAAAAATTCTTTTGTGTCGTTATCATTGGTTTTCAATAGCAAATCAGAATAGTACTTGCTTATTTTCAAGGCTTTCACATTGCCTTTATTAAGCTTTAGCTGAAGGGTATTATCAATGATGGAAATTATAAAATCAGGATAAATGTAATTAGCAGGAGCAGTGTTTATTGAAAATCCTGCAGCTGGAAATGGAGTTAAGCTTTCAATGAGAACATAAACGCCCTTCAGATCTTTTTTAGAAAGGGTTAGATTTTTCATCAGGTGTTCAAAATTTTTATTACTAAAAGGAGTGTAGTATTCTGAGATTATTTTAAAAGCAATTTTCTCATTTGGGTATGATTTTTTTAGCTGCAACAAAAGACAGTCTTGCAAATCTTTTGCTCCAATTCCAGGAGGATCCAGATCCTGTAAAATTTTTAAAGCCAATTGAAGTTCTTTTTCAGAAACAACTTTGTTATCATTTGTTAAAAGATCGCTACTAATTGAATACAGGTCTCTATTTAAAAATCCATTATCATCAATGCTATTAATAAGATATTCAACCAAAAACAAAACACTATCTGGTAGATTTAAATCAATAAGCTGTTTTATAAGGTGATCTTGAATACTATTAGATGTGTCTGAAATTTGAAAATCGTCAACATTTTGATTAGATGAAGGGCTCTTGAAAACGACTGCATTTTCCTCTAAACGCTCTTCTTCATCTAGAGCAGGGTTTTCCTCAAGCTCTTCTTCAATCCTTTTTTCTAAGGATAAAACCGGCAATTGCAAAACACCTAAAAATTGTATTTGTTGGGGGCTTAGGGTTTGATATTGTTTTTGCTTCAGTCTTTGCTTTCCCATTAAAATTCAGCATTTTGAGGCGTTCTAGGAAAAGGTATTACATCCCGGATGTTTTTCATTCCAGTTACAAACATCATTAGTCTTTCAAAGCCCAGGCCAAATCCTGCATGCTCACAAGTCCCAAATTTTCTTGTTTCTAAATACCACCACAACTCATTTTTACAGATACCCATTTCTTCAACTCGAGTTTCTAGTTTATCTAATCTTTCTTCTCTTTGTGAGCCCCCTACAATTTCACCAATAGTTGGGAAAAGAATATCCATTGCTCTTACAGTTTTATTGTCGTCATTTACACGCATATAAAACGCCTTGATATCTTTAGGGTAATCTGTAATTATTACAGGCTTTTTGAATTTTTTTTCGACTAAATATCTTTCGTGTTCCGACTGCAAGTCAGCTCCAAACCCATCAATTAAGTAGTTAAATTTTTTCTTTTTATTATGATTTGAGTTTCTTAAAATATCAATAGCCTCAGTGTAGGTTAAGCGCACAAAATCATTTTCTAAAACAAACTCAAGTCTTTCGATAAGGCTCATTTCCAAGCGATTTTCTTTCTTTAGCGCATTTTCTTCATCAGAAAGCCTTTTATTTAAAAATTTCAAATCATCAGCATTTTTTTCCATACAATACTTAATGCAGTATTTCAGAAACTCTTCTGCCAAATCCATGTTTTTTTCTAAATCACTAAAAGCAACCTCGGGTTCAATCATCCAAAATTCAGAAAGATGCCTTGAAGTATTTGAGTTTTCGGCTCTAAAAGTTGGCCCAAAAGTGTAAACTTTACCAAGGGCTAAGGCCCCTAATTCAGCTTCTAATTGCCCAGAAACAGTAAGGTGTGTTTTAGTTCCAAAAAAATCTTTTGAAAACTCAACCTTGCCAGCAGTGTTTTTTGGCAAATTTTCTAAATCAAGATTGGTTACTTTAAACATTTCTCCAGCTCCTTCAGCATCAACACTTGTAATAATTGGAGTATGGATATTGAAAAACCCTCTGTCATTGAAAAACTTATGCACAGCAAAAGTCAGTGTGTGTCTCAGCCTGAAAGTTGCTGAAAAAGTATTTGTTCTAAGCCTTAGATGAGCCTTTTCTCTTAAAAAATCTAAGGAATGTTTTTTTGGCTGTAAAGGGTATTCATCTACATCTGCAACTCCTAAAACCACTATTTTGGTGGCTAAAACCTCCTTGTCTTGCCCACTTCCTTTTGAGGACACTAAATTCCCTTCTACACTAATACAAGATCCGGTTGTTATTTGTTTTAATAATTCCTCAGAAAAAGCGGATCCTTCAGCAACAATTTGAATATTATTGATAGTAGACCCATCATTTAATGCAATAAAAGAGACATTTTTACTTCCTCTCTTGGTTCTTACCCAGCCACTTATAGCGATTTTCTCTTGCCCCCATTCCAGGCTAAGGATTTTTTTAATTCTCATTGTCTTTTAATTAGTTACTGAATAAAGGCAAAGATATATAAAGTTGCTAATTGGTCTAATTACAAAGTAATAGTAATTTTAATTTACGATTAACTAACTTTAGACACAGATTTTTCTGCTAATATTTCGTGTACAGTTCTGACAATTGCATTTGCATCATAATTGCAATCATGATGCAGCTCCGCTTGCGTACCATGATTTATAAATTCATCAGGAATGCCGAGTCGTTTAACGGTTGATTGATAATTGTTATTTGCCATAAATTCTAGTATTGCAGATCCAAAACCCCCTTGCAGACAACCATCTTCTAAAGTAATGATAGTGTTAAATTTTTTAAATATCTTGTGGAGTAATTTTTCATCAAGAGGCTTTACAAATCTCATGTCGTAATGCGCAATGTCTAATCCTTCTTTTTTAAAATCTTCTTGTGCTCGTAGAACAAAATTACCGGGATGACCAAAAGATAGAATTGCAACCCCCTCCCCATCAATTATTTTTCTACCTGTTCCAATTTTTATTTCTTCAAATGGATGCTTCCAATTTAACATAACTCCTTTCCCTCTAGGGTACCTTATTGAAAAAGGACCTTGATTTGGGCGTTGGGCTGTATACATTAAGTTTCTCAGCTCTTTTTCATTCATTGGAGAAGACACGATCATATTTGGAATGCATCTGAAGTATGCAATATCAAAAGCGCCATGATGAGTAGCTCCATCTGCCCCTACAAGACCCCCTCTATCAAGACAAAAAACAACGTTTAAGTTTTGAAGAGCGACATCATGTATGACCTGATCATAGGCTCTTTGCATAAAAGAAGAGTAGATATTACAAAATGGCAATTTTCCTTGTGTTGCCATACCAGCAGAAAAGGTTACAGCATGCTGTTCTGCAATTCCGACATCATAGGTTCTGCTAGGCATTTCGGCCATCATTTTATTTAAGGAGCTTCCAGTTAACATTGCCGGTGTTACGCCTACAATATTTTCATTCTCTTTTGCAAGTTCAATTATTGTCTCTCCAAATACATCTTGGTATTTTGGAGGCGTTTTTTTCGCTTTAGATGTTAGAATTTCTCCAGTTTCTTTATCAAAAACACCTGGGGCATGCCAAGCAGTAGAATCTCCTTTTTCAGCGGGGGTAAATCCTTTCCCTTTTACCGTTAGGCAATGCAATATTTTAGGGCCAGGGATTTCTTTTAAATCCTTTAATACTTCAGCCAGATGTTTTGCGTCATGACCATCAATAGGGCCAAAATATCTGAAATTTAATGACTCAAAATAATTACTTTCCCCAAGTAATGTGGTTTTTACAGCCCCCTCAACTTTTTTAGCTACAGTCTGCGCATTAGGCCCAAACTGACTAATCTTACCCAGTATTTTCCAAATTTTATTTCTTGCCCTGTTATAGGTTTTAGAAGTAGAAATATCTGTTAAATATTCTTTTAGCGCTCCAACTGCAGGGTCAATTGACATGCAATTATCATTCAGTATCACTAGTAAATTCGTGTTTTCTGCTCCAGCATGGTTCAAGCCTTCAAAAGCCATTCCTGCAGTCATTGAGCCATCTCCTATTACAGCAATATGTTGTTTGTTTTTTTTGCCATTTCCTTTTGATGCAATTGCCATTCCAAGTGCTGCCGAAATAGAAGTGGAAGCATGGCCAACCCCAAAAGTATCATAAACACTTTCACTTCTTTTAGGGAATCCACTTAACCCATTTTTAATTCTATTTGTTGAGAACTGCTCTTTTCTTCCTGTTAAAATTTTGTGTCCATAAGCTTGATGACCAACGTCCCAAACTAATTGATCTTCAGGAGTATTAAAAACATAATGTAAAGCAACCGTCAGCTCAACAACACCAAGACTTGCGCCAAAATGCCCCCCTTTTTCCGATACAATATCAATTATATACTGTCTTAGCTCATCACAAATTTGTTTCAATTGATTTGTATTTAATTTTCTTAAATCAGATGGAGCACTAATTGCTCTTAGCAACTCGCCTTGAGGATATTTTTTGTGTGTATTCATAACAAGTACAAAGATATAAAATCTTTAATCATGTGTCATCAAAAATATTCGTCAACAAACTCGCGTTAATAATTGAATGCTTAAGCGTGTGATTTTAATGTTATGTTTTGGCAATTTTGTTTTGTGAAAAATATATTTATTGTTATTTGTGTATGCTTATCGTCATTTGTTTATGCGGGAGACACATTGTTTGCTCCTAACCCCGATACAACTATCACTTCTATCTCAAAACCAACCAATGCCGCTAGTCCACAAAATACAGAAGAGTTAAACATTTATGAACAGAGGTTAGGTTTTTTAGACGCAAAATCTCCTATGGACTTATCTTACAATCAAAAAGTCCAGCCTTTTATAGACAGTTACGTAGGAAGAAATAGATCTCTAATTTCAAGAATGCAGGGGATAAAAGAGCTTTATTTCCCATTATTTGAGCAGCAATTAGACAAATATAATTTACCTCTAGAGTTTAAATATTTGGCTATTGTAGAATCTGCACTAAACCCTAGAGCAAAATCAAATTCTGGAGCAACTGGCTTGTGGCAATTTATGTATTTAACAGGGAAGGAATTTGGCTTAGAAGTAACTTCATATATTGACGACAGACAAGACCCATTAAAATCCACTAAAGCAGCTTGTGAATATTTTATTAAACTGTACGATATGTTTGGCGACTGGAATTTAGTATTAGCAGCCTACAATGGGGGGCCAGGCTATTTACAAAGAAAAATTAACGATATAGGCACTTACGATTTTTGGGAGCTATACCCTCATCTTAGAAAAGAAACTAGAAATTACATTCCTACTTTTATCGCCGTTAATTATATAATGAATTATGCCGAGCAGCATAATATATTTGCAGAATCAATAAATATAAAGATAGATAAAATAGACACGCTTAAAATAAAAAAACAAGTAGAAACAAATACAATTATTGAAATGTTATGTGTTAATAAGGAGACTATAAATTATCTTAATCCTTCATATAAAAAAGATGTTTTTCCTGTTAATGCTATTTTGTTTTTACCGTCTTACGCCATAAATGATTTTTTAACTAATGAGCAGGCAAACTATTTATTTATTGATGCTGTAGACTCTAAAGAAATACTAATTAATGAGGACCGAATAATTTATGAGGTTGTAAAAGGAGATTATTTAGGCAGGATAGCTAAAGAATTCCGAGTAAGGGTATTTGAATTGAAATCATGGAATAATCTTACAGACACAAAATTAGATCCTGGTGAAAAACTAATAGTTTATGTAAAAAAGGAACAAGAGGGGTTTAAGAAAAAACCCAAGGTCAAAAAAAAAGAGCATATAGTGCAGCCTGGAGACACTCTATGGGGTATAGCTAAAAAGTATGATGGGCTTAGTGTTTGGAAAATAAAATCTTTAAATAACTTAGAAAGCGACAACCTTAAGCCAGGCACTAAAATTATTTTACCTACAATTTAATGAGATTTCTTTTTCTATGTTTTTTAGTTTTTAGTAGCTGCACTGAAGAAAGGAAAATATTACCTTATTCTACGGGAAAAAATTCAGAAGTGATTTTTGTGGTAGACGATCTATTATGGGAAAACACAATTGACAGCTTAGTGAAAATTACATTTGGGACAGCAATTGATGGAGTTAATCAGGCTGAATCTTTATTCAAGGTTATTCAAATAAACCATAGCGAGCTTAAATCCATATTAAAAACACATACAAATATTGTAATAGTTTTAGAAGGGGGAGTAAAATCTAGTCAAAAAAACAAATGGGCTAAAGATCAATTTGTAGCTCAATTGAATTGGGGAAACAATCATCAGAAATTATTAAAAGAACTAGCTCAGTTAAGAGAGCTTGTTACGTTAAAAGAGGTGAGATCAATAAAAAAAGATTTAAAAAAATCATCTCAGAAAAATATTGAACAAGCCCTTTTTAACAGCTTCGGGGTTGAATGTATTATCCCAAAGAAATATGAGATTGTAAATAATACCAGTGCTTTTTTTTGGGCAAATTATGACCCCAAAAAATCGGATGAAATAAAAAACATACTTATGTTTTCATTTGTTCCAAAAACTAAAAACATACAATCCGAAGTGTTATTTAAAACAGATAGTGTTTTTGCTAAACATCTTATAGGGCCCAAAGAAAACTCTTTTGTTTGTATAGAAAAAGATTACCCTCCTTTCTATTTTCAAAATACTTATAGGGGGCTATGGAAATTAGAGAATGGATTTATGGGAGGACCATTCCTTATTAAAACCTACTTTATAAAGAATAAAATAGTTGTAAACGTTGGGCTTGTGTTTGACCCTCAGGGGCAAAAAAGAAAGCATATAAAAGAATTCGAAGCTATTTTATGACCAGTTTACTCCGCTGAATAATTTCCTTATTTTCCACTTCTAAAATATAACACCCTGGCGCTAAATTAGACACATCAATTGTTTTCGAATTCGTTTCAATAACCTTTCTTCCGGCGAGGCAAAAGATGCTCAGATTGATATTTTTTATATTAGTTCGGATATATATCTTGTCTTTAGCTGGATTAGGATAAACGTCATAAGCTATATTTTCTATTTCATAAGTATTTACTCCAGGTAAAGTGTTCAAAGGGCTTTCCCAGACTCCTCTGCCGTAAGTAGCAGCACTGATTGTCCCCTCATCGTAATGAATTTCTAATTCGGATATAATTACATTTGGCAGCCCATTATTAAAAGGCATCCATTCGGTCATTGTATTGTCTTTATAATACACTCCAACATCAGTTCCTATATATAAATCATCATTTGTCCCTCCTTGGTACGTAATGCAATTAACTGGCAATCCAGGAAGATTGCTTCCTGAGATATTTATCCAGGTGCTACCAGCATCATTTGTTTCATAAACCTTATGAATGTTATTATAATCAGAGAAGGTGACCCAAGCTCTATCGGGGTTATTTGTTGCAACAGCCACATCAGTGATGCTATAGTTTGGAAGGCCAGGCTTGATATAGGTCCAGCTAAGCCCAGCATCCTTGGTGACTTTAATTTTACTATAAGAAGCGGCGTAAATATAATCTTCATCAGAAGGAGCCAATGCTATTGTTTGAATAGCTTGCCCTCCACTAACATTATATGAAATAGAGTCCCAGCTTGCACCTCCTGTTGTAGATCGATATACTTCGTCATAACCAACTACAATTAAATTGCTATTTATTGAGTGCATTTCATATGGAGTATTCCAGGCTCCTTGGTAGCTTACAGGCTTAATATTATCCCAATTATTTCCCCCATTATAAGACTTTTTTAATCCCCCGTATTGTGATTCAGAGTATATAATTTCATCATCATAGTGATCAATTGCACATTCCATACCATCAGCTCCCCGAATGGCATCCCATGTGGTGTTTGTCAGCATTTCTGTACCATTATCTTGCGCTCCAGCAACCAATCTGTTCGGGTTAGATTTTGACAAACCTAAATTATAGAATTGCGATATTTCTAATCCATCAGAAATATCTACCCATTTATTTAGATTATTAACATATTTGTAAAATCCACCATCATTTCCTGCATAAGCGACATGAGTATGAGGATTAAATTCAAATGCGTGTTGATCTACATGCATATATGAATAATTAGACCCATTCCCACTACTAGCATCAATATCCCAATTAACACCGCCATCATTTGATCGCCAAATATTTATCCCTCCAACATATACCAAATCTTCATTATTTGTTGCTACTCCTAGGCTAAGATTATACCACGATTGACCTCCAGTTCCAGTTCCATCAGTTTCCCATGCTAAAATGTTAGGGCTATTTGATTGTAGCACCCAAGTATCACCCGCATCTGAAGATTTATATAGGCCATGAAAACTATAATCAGAAGCAGAAAAAAGAGCATAAACAACCTCGGGATTGTCTGGAGTTACAGCAATTAAAGGACGGTATCGATTACCGCTTATTCCATTATTTATGGGGTTCCAGTTGGCGCCACCATCATTAGATCGGTAAATTGTTGAGCTTCCACCTGATTGTTTCGCTGCATACAGAATGTTAGGGTTATTGGGCTTAAACTCAATATCTCTCCACCTACCAAGCGCACCTACTGTCTGCCATGAAATTCCTGCATCTGTACTGATCTGTATATTGGTGTTGGTAACAGCATAGAGACTATCAGTAAAGTTAGGATTTATAATTACTTTATTAACTGTTTTTTCTTGATCTACCGTATAGCTTAACCCGGTAGTATTCCAAGTGTTTCCTCCATCAACAGATTTTAGAATACCAATACTATAAGTATCAGTTGCATCTGCATCTCCAGTAACGATATACATTACCTGATTATCCATAGGGTCAATAGCAATATGAGAAACGCCAATTACGGGCAAATCATCTGTATTTGTTGTCCAGCTGCCTCCTCCATCTACAGACTTCCAAAGTCCGCCAGCAGGAGATCCAATCCAAATAATATTAGAATCAAAAGGGTCAAATGCAATACAATTTACCCTGCCATTACCTCTTTTTTTCCCATTAGAAAGGATGATAGGCGTGTTGACAGGCCCCATAGAAACCCAATTGCCAGATGACGATTGCTTAGCAGCGCTATACTTTCTTTTTTCTTTTTTCCATTCAGTATATAGCGCAGTAGGATTAAAAGAGCTGTTATCAGAAACCCTTTGAGTGACAAAACTCATTTCTCTAGCATAAGGATTATATCCATTTCCTTTTGTGTAAGGATGTGTAGCTCTATAATTTTCAAAAGCCTCAAATTTCTCAGATATAGTAGGGCTTGCGTTTATTTTAAGGAGTTTATCTTCCCAAATCTGTCCTGAAAGAGACAAAGAAAAAAATAGAGAGGCGATAAGTATATTTAGTTTATTCATAGGCGCAAATATAGCGAATAGTTGTAAGTTATTTTGTAATATGCTATAAGGATTAAAAACTAGCGCTTAATGAAACAACAAAATTCCTGCCACTGGAGCTTAGGCCAGAGCCAAATGTTTTGTAGTGGGCGTCAAGAATATTTTTTATAGCAAAAGTAAAGCTGATATTTTTATCAATTTTTTTATTGTAGGATAAGTTTAGGGTATACCAGCTTGGGTTGCCATCATTTGTGGCTTCATCTATATTGTCCACTCCCTCATCATCATAATCTTCTGTGAATTTCCATCCATTGTAGTGAGTGTAGAAATCAAACACATGTTTTGCCAGCCTATAATTAAAAGAAATTTTAGCATTAAAAGGAGGTATGTGGGCTAAAGGCTTATTGTTGTCTTTTTCTCCGATCAGATGATTGAAACTAGCAGTTATTAAAAAATTATCACTAGCATTAAAATTAGCCAATAAGCTTGCGCCATTTATTGTGGCATGCTCAATATTCTTGTTCATTTGAATCCGCATCATTTGCCCGTCATAAATAATACTATCAGCCCCATTAAGGGCTCCATATTCTCTATTTATAGCATTTAAAATCTGAGTGTTGAATAGTTGTATTTGAACCTTAAAAGAGGTCAAAACATAGTTAATGGAAAACTCAAAATTGTTTGCATATTCTGGTTCAAGATTTGAATTTGGAATCACCACATTTATGCCGTCTTTAGAAAACACTTTCCCAATATCATCAATGTTTGGATTTCTGAAACCACCATAATAAGAAGCATTAATAAATGTACTACTAATAGGGTTAAATGAAATTAATGCCGATTTCACAAAAGAGTTGTTGCGGGCGTTTACATTTTCAAATTTAAAATTAGGACTGTTAAATTTTGCATTTAACAGGTTGTAATTCCACCTTCCCCCTATTAACAAATCTAATTTTTCATGTAGCGGAAAGTTAAACTGAGTATAGGCAAAAAAATCTTGCACATCACTTCCCTCATTAGGGTATCTAGTAGTATTGTAAAAACTTGAGTTGTTCCCGCTCAGGTTTGCGCTTGAAGAAACTTCCTGAATTCTAGACCCCATTCCATAAGCTATTTTTATTTTTTGAAGTTGCTTATTAAAATCCATGTTGAAATCATATATTTTTACATTTTCATTTCTGTTATTTAAAAGATCTTCTCCATGTAATTGTGTGTGGCGCGACTCTTTTAAATCTTGAAAGGCCATCGCAGCTTTTATGTTTTCGAAAACAATAGTATTATAGTTAGCGGTATAATTTATGCTTTGAAAAAATCTTTTTTGAGGTCCGTAATACCAATGTTTGTATTTAGGAACACCATTTACAATGTCATTCATCTTGTCAAAACGATTAATATTGGATGATGTGGAGTATTGAGTGTTTAAAAGTATCTGGCCATTTTTAATAGTATAATTACTTTTATGCATAAAGTCTGCCTTTATGTAACTTGTGTAAAGTTGCTCGTTGTTAATCGCCCCTTCTTTCCCCCAATTTTCATACCCATGAAGCCTATTTTTGCCCATGCTTAAATTTCCTGCTGATTTCATCGAAAAGGCTGTTGTATGAGACAATCTATTTTTGTGATAATTAGTTTTAACACTTGTAATAACGGCATTGCTACTGCTTTCAAATTGCTGATAAAAAAGAACACTATTTTTATAAATAGGGGATTGTGTTTTAAAAACCAAGGCCCCTCCCATTGCGCCATTTCCATAAGCAACAGATGCGGGCCCAGAAAGTAATTTAACCGATTTAATAAAAAAGGGATTTATCGTTGCGGAATTTTGTAAATGTCCGCTTCTGTAAATAGCATTATTTAGTGGAATTCCATCTACAATTAAAAGTAGACGATTGGCCTCCATGCCCCTATAATTTGGGCTTCCACCACCAGATTGGCTTTCTTGAATAACTACCGGAGACTCGCTAGAAAGCAAACTTGCTATTGACGATTCAATCCTATTGATTTCTCTAGGAGATATTTTAAATATAGGATATTTTTCAGATATTGGAATTTTAATTTCTTCAGTAAAAATTACCACAGGAAGGATATTTGTTTTTTGGTTTAGATAAACAATTCTGCGGATATTTTTTTTCACTATTTTTTTAGTATGATATGCTAAATGAGATATCTCGATAACATCATCATCCTTAAACAAGGAGACATCGATATTTCCATTTTGATCACTTACCAATCCAACGGCCTTAAAACGAAAAGTGACGTTCTCAATAGGAGAATTTAGCAGACTGTCTTTAATCATTATTACTTGCCCTAACAAGCTATTACTATAGACTGCAATTAGTATTAAAAGTGTTTTTTTCATTGCCTCAGGGCTTCAATTACTAAATGCGACGTAATGCCATCAAGATTGTAATGATGTAGTTTATAGTAGCACAACAACTCTTTTAACAGCTCTGATTTTTGTTTTTGTGGGATTAATATTCTTTCATTGTTAATAAGAGCTTTTAAATACGTTGTTTTTTGCTTATTGAGGAATGGGCTAAAACTCGTTATTTTATCAGAAAAAACACCGCTTTCAAGATCAAAAAAAGGCTTTTTTATCTCTGTTTCTGAAGGATAAAACCCAAGGAATCTAGACAAATTAATTAGATATTTTAGAGCAAAATTCGGATCTGTAATTTTAGAACTGTAAAGCTCATTAGAGGTTTTCCAAATAAAATCAAATAACATTTTATTTTGTTCATTCTCTTGCACAACTTTTGAGCTTATTTCTGCAATAAAAAACCCAATAAAACTGTTATTCATTTTATTTTTCATATTGTCAAAATTAACCGCAATAGTTGCATCCCCCAAATATTGCAATGATTTTCTAGCATTAAAATCGGCATCAATATTTAAAAGCCTAAGGGGCTCAAAATAGCTTAGTTTCTTTTTCGATTTTTTTGAGCGAACTCCCTTTACTATAAAAGTTTGAAGCCCTTTCTCTTTTGTAAGCATTTTACTAATAATTGAACTGTCTCCGTTCTTTATATATGTAAGCGAGATAGCCTGACTTTTATATTTCATTTAGTTAACAAATACGATTTTGCTAACCACCTTCTCCGTTCCGTTTAGATCAGTGCCAAACACAAGATAGATTCCGGTGGCAGCTCTTTCCTTATTTTTATTTTTACCATTCCAAATAGCTGTGCCCCCATTTGCTGTTGTTTCAAAAACTAGATTGCCTGCTACATCAGTTATTTTAACATTTGCATTATTGGTTAGTCCGCTAATAGCAATGGATCCGTGATAACTTTCATTTACAGGATTTGGAAAAACATAAGCTTCTTCTTGAAAAGCAACTCCCTTTGTAGCGTTTGATCTGTAAGAGATCAACCCTTTTTCATTGCCAATAAAGACCTCCCCATTTTCATGGTTTATTGTGATATCTATAATATTGTCAGAGAATAATGGGCTGTTGTTCTTAGTAAAATGTAAGACCTCTTCTTGCCCGTCTTCTGAGAGCAAAAACACTCCTGATTTTTCTGTTCCAATCCATTTTCTATTTGCGCCATCAATGGCGATACAGGTCACTTTTTCTTCGCTTAAGAGGTACTGTCCGTAACTCCCCTCCGTTATTAATATTTGTTGTGCGTTAAAATTATATCCTGAAAAGACAGCTCCTGGATCATAAAAAACAGCAATTCCCTTGTCGGTGCCAACCCAAATCTCTCCATCAAGATCATTTGCAAAACAATATACATTCATTGATGGAAGATTTCCTTTTTCAATGCTCATATCTAGTAGTAAATATTGATCGTCATCTAAATTCGCAATAGTGTTGTTATCATTATATACAAACATTCCGTTCCCTCTTCCTATAATACCCCATTTTTGATTATGATCATCAATTAAAATATCATCAAATAAAAAAGTTTGAGTTGAAGAAATAGGAAATTTATACCACTCATTTTCGGGTGTTTTTACAAATAAAGGATTGTCAACACTTGATAGTAGCCCCCACATATTTCCATCGCCATCAAATTTTAAGTCAGATATAGCCATTCTATTATCGTTTTGCCAGTATGAGATCGTGTCTAAACCATTATTTGTGTTCCACCAAGAGTATCTTTCGATTACTTCATCCCCCTCAAGTTCAACAATGCCATTGTAATATGAGGCAAAATAGGTTTTGTTTCCATATTTTGCAACAGCTACTATATCTCTAGCATTTTTTAGTTCGTAATAATCATAATTACGCCAATCATCATAACGATCCATTACCGAAGCCCCATTTTTATTCCAGAATGTTCCAAAATTAACATGCCCTCCATGACACACGTACAGTTTATCACTTATAAATTCAAGACTAAACAATCTATTTTCTGTAGAAGACTGTGGAGTGTAGGCTTCCTGATATTGATAATTGACAAATTTTAACAGTCCATTAATAGAATCTGCTACCCAAACAGTGTTTTCGTTATCAATCCAAGCATATTTAACGTTTTCTATTTTCGAATGAGTTATGTGTTCCGAGGCATTAATTTGAATCGAATCTGAAAATGCTTGAATTAGGGTATTATTGTTAATCGATATGCTTATAATTTGACTTGAGGTGTCAACAAATAATGTGCTGTTTGAAACGATAATATTATCGTAAGAGCTGTATGAGTCATGGTATAGTGTCCAATTATTAAAATCAGTTAAGTTTGGGCTATTAATGACAGCAAAGTACAGCCCTTTAGTTGTCGCAACAATTACAGAGTCTCCTAAAAAAGCACATCCATTGATTATTGCATTTTCGTTTTGACTCTCAACAGTATATACATCTTTGACTTCATATTTTTCCAGGTCAATCAATATTAAACCTAAAGAACTTGAAAGGTATGCTGTATTATTTTGGATAGTGATATTATTTATGGTTTTTAATCCTGCGAACTCTTTTCTTTTTATGTCAGACAAGTTAATGACTTGATTGTTATTTATGAGATCGATGTTGCAATTCTCATAGGTGATAATTGTAATATTTAATTCGTTAGAATATGCAACTTGTTTAATCCCAACATCAGAAAGACCTGTTATTTTTGAGAGTCTATTTATTGTTTTGTCTGATTTCTGAACAAAGAAAAGCCCGCCATTGGCAACACAGTAAATTCTATCAGGAGTTTCTGATATATATGATGCTGATTTATATGACAAATAATCTTTCCAGCTCCCAATTGGAACATCTTGCGCTTGCAAATAGAGGGGGAGGATTAAAAATAATAGTTTTTTCATATCAATTAGCAATAATAGCACAATACTATCAGATAACTTATTAAAGCATAAAAAATTGTAGAGTTAAAAGATATTATATTTTTGCAAAATGGCCTAGTAGTTCAACTGGATAGAATATCAGATTTCGGCTCTGACGGCTGGGGGTTCGAATCCCTCCTAGGTCACTATTTTTTCATTATGATTCTCTTCTTTATTGTTCCATCAGAGAGTTTAATTAGTTGAATAGTGTTTGCTCTAGATCGGTTTTTTCTTCCTATCAAATCAGAAACGGCAATAATTGATTTTGGACCTCTTAATTCAATCATTCCTGTCGCTCCACACCAAATTTGAACTGAGTCAGTTGCATATATTTGATCGTTAAGCTCTGAGCTAATGTCAGTAAAAAAACTTAGAGGGCCTGCATTTTGTGGCGTTACAAATAGTTCAGTAAAATATAGCTCGCTGACATATCCGCTAGTGTAGTTATTTCCATCATTTGGGCTTCCGGGAACTTGAATCCTAATCCCACTGTTGTCGTTTTCAATAGTAAAAAACCCAATCAAAGACCCAGTACTGTCATATGAGTTTATTATAGCATAATTTTGCCCTAAGATTATACCAGCTTCTAGTAATGCGGTAATGTTTTGTGTTCCTGTTGTCATTGTTGTGTACCCTACTGAATCTCCGGAATTAATAGAGCTAATGTCAAAATAACCGCCATCAGAGACAATAGTTCCTGTTCCAATATCAGGCTCGTTTGCCGCTTGAGAAATGTTTATATAGAGGTTGGTTTTAACATTACACTCAAGAGTCCCGAGAGTTTTAGTTATTATAGGGTTGAAGGGGGCGGCGACAAAAGCGATGGTTGTAAATGTGTCTGAGTATGACCAGCCAGAATTAGGCTGATTAGATGTATCACAGTAAGTCTTTATTTGCCATTCGTATGATGTTGAAGGATCTAATCCGGGAATGTTTCTTGTTGAATCATTTGCGCCGATATTTGCTAGATTACTCCAATTAATCGCCCCTAGCTCTCTATAATGAATAATGTAATGATCTGCATTAGGAGCAGGGCTCCAATTTGCAAGAGCATTTAAGTGGGTGACACTGTTTGTATTCAAGTTGTCTGCATTAATGCATTGTGAATGACTATAGCCTGCCATCAGGCAAAGCATAAATGTGGTTAGTGTGATTTTCATTATTCAAAAGTACGCTTTTTTTAAGTATATATGTAAAAACATCTAAATTGCTGATATACAGAGGATTATAACATGGGCCTTTTTTAACGTTCTTTTAAGAAAGGGGCTCACCCCTTAGAGGGGGAGTAAAGTCTCTTAAAACCGAGTTAAGAGCTTATTTTTCTTTCTCAAACACATAAATTATGCTTGAGTGCCCTCTTTTTGTAAAGACACCAAAGAGGTTTGAAATAAATCCAACGACAAACCCTTTAAAAAATTTTTTTTCTCCAGAAGAAAACTCCTCACTTAATAAAGAGACGTAATAAGAATCAAATATCATTGGTTTTGTTTTTAGTAATTTAAACTTATGTTTTTTGAATAATTTCTCCATTGTAGATTTAGAAAAATGCCATAAATGTATCGGAACATCCCACCCGGCCCAAAATTCTTTATAGTAACTTGCTTCCCAGCAGTTGTGATTTGGGACTGCAATTATTAATTTTCCATCAGGTTTTAATATTCGGTGAAGATGACCAGCTGTTTCATTTAGATCTGTAATATGCTCTAATACATGCCACATGGTGACAGAGTCAAACTCAGAGGCATTGTATTGTGATAAATCAGATTCTTCGCTTACGGATAGATTATAGTTCTCTATTGCTTGTTTTCTTGCGGATAAAGAAGGCTCCACTCCTTTTGTAATAAATCCAGATTTTCTACAGGCATTTAAAAACTCTCCAGTGCCGCATCCTATATCTAAATGCGCCCCACCGCTCTTTATTTTTTTTAAAAACAAAACTTTAACTTTTATAGAGTGTTTTCTTACAGTTTGATACATCCAATTGAAAATCCCTTTTGAGCTGTTTGTATGAGAGATGTACATTTCAGATTTATAATACTCCCCCAAACTCTCTTCTTTTGGCCTGGGGTTTGTAAAAGTGAATTTACATGTTTCACATGAAACAATAGTAAAGTTTTCTTTTGATTTGGTATGGTCAGTGCAAGTTAATTTTTTTGCAAACTTTAAGCCGCTACACAAGGGGCATTTTTTTAATAATATCATCTTCCCAAGTAAATTAGTAAAACATTTATATCTGATGGGGATACGCCACTAATTCGTGATGCTTGTCCAATTGTTTTTGGCTGTATGTTTTTTAGTTTTTCTCTTCCTTCTGTTGATATTGAGTGTAGTTTTTCAAACTCGAATCCATCAGAAATTTTAATGTTTTCTAGTCGAGTCATTTTTTTTACTAATGCTTTTTCTTTATTTAAATAGCCCCCATATTTAATTTCTATCTCAGCCTGTTCAATTGCCTCAGGAGAGAACCTTCCCTTTTTTAAATAATCTGCGAGCACATTAATTTTAGACAAATCAGCGATACTAATATGAGGTCTTGAAATTATCGACTTAAACTTTACTTTTTGAGTAAGTATTGCAGATTTTTTTCTTTTTAATATTGGGTTTACGCTTTTGAGATCTACGCTTTGACCCTCCAAAAACTTAATTAAGTTTTTAGTTTCAGACTCTTTATCGGTTAATTTTTTTAACCTTTCTTCAGAGGCCAATCCTATGTGGTATCCTTTTTTCGTAAGTCTATTGTCTGCATTATCTTGTCTCAAGAGTAAGCGAAATTCTGCTCTAGAGGTAAACATTCTATATGGCTCCTCCGTTCCTTTTGTAATTAAGTCGTCAATTAAAACGCCAATATATGCGTCTGATCTAGTTAAAATAAAAGCTTTCTTATTATTAGTAGTTTGATGCGCATTAATTCCAGCTATTAATCCTTGCGCAGCGGCCTCTTCATAGCCTGTTGTTCCATTTATCTGCCCAGTAAAAAAAAGGTTTTTTACCAACTTTGTTTCTAAAGTATGCTTTAATTGTGTAGGCGGGAAATAATCATACTCAATAGCATATCCAGCTCTAAACATTTTTACTTTTTCCAGCCCTTTAATTTTTCTAAGCGCTCTAAGTTGTATGTCTTCTGGCAAAGAAGTTGAAAAGCCATTTAGGTATATTTCAATTGTATCTTTACCTTCGGGCTCTATAAAAAGTTGATGTCTATCTTTACTTGCAAACCTTTCAATTTTATCTTCAATTGAAGGGCAGTATCTTGGCCCTGTTCCACTTATTCTTCCAGAAAACATAGGGGAATCTTTGAAGCCCTCTTTTAATATAGAATGAACGTCTTTAGATGTATGTGTTACAAAACAGGAGTGTTGTTCTTGCAAGTCATTTTTATTCATGAAAGAAAATCTCACAGGCTTATCGTCTCCAGGCTGTTCTTCAGTTTTAGAATAATTAATTGATCTTCCATCTAATCTTGGGGGGGTTCCAGTCTTCATTCTTCCATGAGTAAATCCAAGCTCTATAAGTTGTTTGGTTAGACCTTCTGCTGAAGGCTCTGCAGCTCTTCCTCCCCTGTAATTCTTTTGGCCAAGATGAATAATCCCATTGAGAAAAGTTCCATTACAAAGGATGATGCTTTTGCCAAGTATCTTTACGCCCATTCTGGTAACTATCCCTTTAATAGTTTTGTTTTTAATTATTAGTTTCTCTACTGTATCTTGCCAGAAATCTATATTTCTTTTAGCCTCTAAAGCTAATCTCCATTCTTTTTCAAATATCTTTCTGTCACATTGAGCTCTAGGGCTCCACATTGCCGGGCCTTTACTTTTGTTAAGCATTCTGAACTGAATAGTAGATGCGTCAGTTATAATTCCAGACATCCCTCCAAGAGCATCAATTTCTCTTATAATTTGTCCTTTTGCAACTCCCCCCATTGCAGGATTACAAGACATTCTAGCAATAGTTTCAAGGTTTTGTGTAATCAGTAAAACTTTTGACCCCAAGGTTGCAGCAGCGTGTGCTGCCTCGCAGCCAGCATGCCCCCCTCCCACAACAATCACCTCATATTTTTCTTCTAAAATCATATATTTGACAAATAAAATTCTTCTTTAGATCTCATTGTTTTAGCATCGGCTTTAGTTTTATCATCATACCCCAACAAATGTAATAAACCGTGTACCATTACTCTATTTAATTCAATTGAAAATTTGGTTTTAAAAATTTTCGAATTTTCTTGCACACGCTCTATACTAATAAGAATATCTCCGCTTATTTGTTCTGCATCACAATAATTAAAAGTGATAACATCTGTAAGTGTATCGTGTTTTAAAAACTCAATATTTTTTTTTAGAAGATAGTTGTCATTGCAAAAAACAAAAACAATTTCACCAATTTTTTTATGCTCACTAGAAACAACTTTTTTAAGCCAGTTGGCAGTGTTTTCAAGATGGATTTTTTTTGTTTCAATAAACTGAAAATCAATCATTTATAATTTTTTTAAAATAGCTACTTACTTTCTTTTTGTAAAAAGGATTTAGTTGGACAGGGGTAGTTTTTAAGAGTTCTTCTTGTTCTTTTTTCTGGTTTGTATACTCTAAAAACTCTTGACTTGGATTATCTGGAGCAAATTTCCATTCATTTGACATTCTTGCGTTATCCTTGCCTTGCTCTCTATCAGAGCTTTCAGCCTCTAAAAGACGTGTTAAAATGTCTTTTTGTCGATTAATTGTTTCTTGAGTTATTCTATTATTAATGATATCTCTTTCGTTCTCTTGCATGTCTTTAAGGATTTTATCAATTTTCCCTTTTTCTCCATTTTTTCCATTTTCATCTCTTATCTCCATTAATTGTTTGCGTATTTGCTCTTGTTTTTTTACTAAACCCATCAATTCTTTTGATTTTATTTCGCCTTGCTTCCTCCCCTTCGCTCCTTTTTCCCCTTTCCCACATTTTTTTGTTTTTTCATTAAGTTTTTTTTGTGCTTTTTTTAGTTCAGACATAGAAGGCTTATTGCAGTTGGGATTTGGCTTGTTGCAATTTCTTGATTTATTGCATTTTGACGGTGGCATTTCTAGTTGCTTTTGCATTTGCTCAAGAATTTCAGATAATAATAAAGCCAGGTTATTTGTAGCGGTCATAACGAATTGTTGTCTCTTGGTTGCAGCATTAACATTTCTAGCTTCCAATTCATTAGTAGCTTTTTTCATATTAGAATTAATAGCGGTGATTTCTTGATTGATTGCCGCCTCTATGCTTACAACCCTTTTGCTAAGAGCAAATAAGGAGTCTTCAATAATTTTACTATCATCAGAGAGCTTATTTTGTTGTTGTACAATTTTCACAAATTCAGAGCTGTTTCTTGGAGTGTTATCTACATGTGCCATTAAATTTTCTTGTTCAAAAGAAAGGGCAATTAAATTTTCCAATATTTTACGCAAAGTTTCCATGTCTTCTATAGGCATATCTTCGGCTGATGATTGTTGCATGTTTTTCAGTTTTTCCTCTAATTTCTCTATTTCTTCTATTGCGTTTTGTTGTGATTTTGAAGATTTTTTTTTCATTTCATTTTTTAAAGCATTTTGACTCTCCTCCATATTATTTTTAATTTTATCTTCTAATTTCTGAGTTTTAGGGAGGTCATTTTTATTTTCCAAACTCATGTTTTTTTGTCTAAGATCTTTAAGGTTTTCTATAACCTCATCCATTTTTTTATTAAGTTCTTCTTGCTTTTTTAGAAGCTGATTAGCATCTAGACTGTCTTTTTCAGTTTGAGTCTTTAAATCTTTCTGGTTTTGTTTTAGCTCTGCAATGTTATCAAGTGTTTCCTCTACTTTTTGTTCAAATTCTAACTGTTTAAAAAGCTCTAGTTCTCTTTCTAATTCTTTTTCTAAATCGATATTTTTAGTATTAATATTTTGCAATAGGTCTTTTAATTTTTCTTTGTTGGCATCATTAATTATTTTTTCCATATCCTCCATTAATTTTTTCATTTCTTCATCTAAAACTTTGTTCATAAGGGCTTCTAATTGCTTTTGTTTTTCAGTAATTGCGGAGGTTAATTTTTTTTGAGAGTTTAAATTTTCGGAGTTCTTTTTTTGAGTATCTGTTATTTGCTTCTCAAGTTCTTTTTGGAGTTTAATAATTTCTTTTGCTTTTTCTCTTTCTTCCCAACTTGTTTTTTTCTTCTCTAAAAGTGTTTTATTTAAGGCTGCTATTTTCTTTTGAATATTTTCAGCTAATGATATGGATTTATTTAGGCCAAGTTTGGTTTTTTTGTTCTGAACATCCCTCTTTTCAAGCAATTCATCTGTACTCATTTCTTTATAGACAAATGTTCTACTGGTAGTAAATTTTGATCCATTTACACCATCATTGTCCCAAACTTTAAAGAAGTAAGTCACGTCTTCCCCAGGTTTAATATCCAGTTCTTCAAATTTAGTAGAATAAAAGAATTGCTCTAAATTTTTTTGCGCAATAGAAATATCTTCTACTGATGTAATATCACTATCATTTAAATTGTAAGAACAAATAAACTCTAATTTATTAAGGAGGTAGTCATCTTCAATAATTCCACTAAAAAGATATTTATTGTTAAGTGTATCAAGAGATTGAGTTAAGTTTATTGTAGGGAATTCATCTTCAATAACTTTAATGAAATATGTATTCGTGTCAATTAAACTATTGGAGTTTGAACTTATAATAGAATAATTTTTGGGGTTAAAAATCTGGCGAGTTACTTTTAATTGCTCTTTCGTTGATTCTAGTATGATTTCATCACCTATTTTAAATAAACAATTATCCGAATTTTCTAATTGAACCTCCCAATTTACCATGCTGCCCTCACTAATAATAAGATCTCCATTATTTTTAATGGTTTCCACACTCTTATTTGTATGTTTTGGGTGGAAGACATTTATTGTTATATCAACAACTTTTGGCTGCAACAAGGATTTTATGGTATATGTTTTACTAAGATAGCCTCCGCCATCAAGCTGAAAATCTAAATTAGAATGGATTCGTGAAAATTCATATTCAAACGTATTATTTCCTATGCTATTCATTTTAAAGCTGTTTTGTCTCAATCTAATAAATGTTTCAGCAGGAATTTGATTCCCTTCAATTTTAATTTTCAATAAGAAATCATCAAATTGTTTGCAATCTAAAGTTTCATTTAATATCACATAATTAAAAGGTGCTTTTGGCTCAAAAAACGTATTGTGCTTTATGATTCTTGCAGAGCTTTCGGTTAGAATATAGTCTTTACCTGAAATAATAAAAAGCAATAGTATAATCACAGGAGGAGTTAACGCCCATTGTAAGTGTTTCTTATTTACATAAAAGTCGATTGCATTCTTAAAAGCAATAGGAGAAAGGGCTCGGGTTTTTTGCTTGATACTAGCGCTAATTAATTCATTATCTTTATTAGATATTTCAGATAGCTCCAATACATTTAATAATTTGTCATCAATTTCCGGGAAGTGTTTCCCAATAATTTTGGCAGCTTCTTTGTAATTAAGGGTTTTGCCAATTTTGAATAAATTTAATGTTGGAATTAATAGTAGTTTTCCAAACACCATCAGAGTTATTGAAATATAGGCCCAAAATAAAAAAGTACGACCTTCAACTCCAAATGGGGATAAGTATTCAATAATTGCAAAAAGCAGAAAGAAAATTATTAATATAGAAACGACATAAATAGCTCCTTTGATAAGTTGATTTTGATAGTATTTTTTAATAAACTCATTCAGGTTCTTAAAGATTTGATTTTTATTGTCATTACTCATGTTTGCAAAAATACAATTTTAATAAGCATGAAAAAGTTAATTAGATAAAGCGTATCTTAGCGGTCCAAAATTCATATTAAAATGGCAGAAGTAAGAGTAAGGTTTGCGCCAAGTCCCACAGGGCCTTTACATATTGGCGGTGTTAGAACTGCTCTGTATAATTATCTTTTTGCAAAAAAAAATGAGGGAAAAATGATTTTGCGCATTGAAGATACTGATCAATCTAGATTTGTTTTAGGAGCAGAAAAATACATTATTGATTCTTTAAAATGGTGTGGAATTAAGTTGGATGAATCGGTAATTGATGGCGGGGATTATGGCCCATATAAACAATCAGAAAGGCAAGCAATATATCAGCCTTACGCAGAGCAATTGGTAAGAGATGGGTTTGCTTATTATGCTTTTGACACCACAGAAGAGCTTACTGCAATGAGAGAAAGAATGCGTGCAGCAGGAATCCCTTCTCCACAATATAATGGCATTACGCGTAATACAATGCAAAATTCTTTGTCTCTTTCAGAAGACGAAGTTAACAAGAGAATAGAGTCCGGAGAATCTTATGTTATTCGCATTAAAATACCAAGAAATGAAGAGGTGAAAATTAACGATATTATTAGGGGATGGGTAGTGGTAAACACTAATAACATGGACGATAAGGTGCTTTTTAAGTCAGATGGGATGCCAACTTATCATTTAGCAAATGTGATAGATGATTATTTAATGAACATTTCTCATGTTATTAGAGGCGAAGAGTGGCTGCCTTCAGCCCCAACACACGCTTTGTTATACAAATATTTAGGGTGGCAGGACACAATGCCTAAATTTGCCCACCTGCCATTAATTTTAAAGCCTGATGGAAACGGGAAGTTAAGCAAGAGGGATGGCGATAGATTAGGGTTTCCTGTTTTTCCAATTGAGTGGAGAAATTCTGAAACAGGGGATGTTAGTTCGGGATATAAAGAAAATGGATATATCTCAGCAGCATTTATTAATATGTTAGCTTTTTTAGGGTGGAATCCAGGAACCTCTCAAGAAATTTTTTCCATGCAAGAATTGATAAATGCCTTTTCTTTAGAAAGAGTGGGGAAAGCAGGCGCAAAATTTGATTTTGATAAAACAAAATGGTTTAATCAGCAATATTTAAGATCAACATCTAAAGAGAAATTAGCTCAAGAACTACAAGTCTTTCTAAAAGAAAATGGAATTGCAAAAAAAGATGATTTTGTGGCTAGTGTTTGTGACCAACTTAAAGAAAGGGCAACTTTTTTAAAAGATATGTGGGAGCAAGGCAAGTATTATTTTATTGCACCTAATACTTATGATGAAAAAACAATCCGTAAAAAATGGCAAGCAGACACCCCAAAATATTTGTTAGAGTTAAAAAATAGACTGCAGAAGATTTTGGAGTTTAACTCTAAAAATATTGAAAAAGAGTTTAAAATTTTTTTGGAAGAAAACAAAATAGGAATAGGAAAATTACTACCTGCATTTAGGCTCTCATTAACAGGGGTTGCCACAGGGCCATCACTATTTAATATTGTAGAGCTTCTTGGAAAAGAAGAGACAATTGCTAGGATGGAAAGTGCACTTAGTAGAATAAAATAATGGGGTTAATTACAGTAGAAGGAATTAGAGTTTTTGCATATCATGGACATTTGCCAGAAGAAGCTACTTTGGGAGGTAATTTTATTGTAAATGTTTGGGCTGACGTAGACACATCTAAGGTTGAAAGATCAGATGATTTAAACGACACGGTCGATTATGTGAAAATCATAGAAATTGTAAAGAAGCAAATGGCGGTCAGATCAGACATGATAGAGGTTCCTGCAAGAAGGATTTTGGATTCACTTTTACTATTAAATAAAGTTAAAAGAGCTAAAGTTGAGGTTGAAAAAATTCAACCACCTATTGATGCGGCGTTTGATAAAATTTCATTTACTACTAAGGGAGAGAATTGAAAAAGTAAAATTCAGAGGCTTTAAATAGATTTATTGTGTAAATCCAGATAGTTAATAACAGTTACTTTATCAGAAAAAATAGAGTGCAATTTTTCTATTGGAACTCTTTCTTGTCCCATAGTGTCTCTATCACGCAACGTAATTGTATTATCATCTAAAGTCTGATGATCAACTGTGATACAATAAGGAGTCCCAATTGCATCTTGCCTTCGGTATCTTTTTCCTATAGAGTCTTTTTCTTCATACTGGCAATTGAAATCTAGCTGAAGCAACTTGATTATTTGCCTTGCTTTTTCTGGCATTCCATTTTTTTTGGTAAGTGGAAGAATAGCCGCTTTTATTGGAGCTAAAAAAGCAGGAATTTTTAATACTACTCTATTTTCACCATTTTTCAATTCTTCTTCCCGGAAAGAATAGCTTAATACAGCAAGGAACATCCTGTCTAAACCAATTGATGTTTCTACTACATAAGGCACATAGCTTTCGCCTAGTTCAGGATCAAAATATTGTATTTTTTTCCCTGAGTACTCTTGGTGTGCTTTCAAGTCAAAATCTGATCTAGAATGAACCCCTTCTAATTCTTTAAACCCGAATGGGAATTTAAATTCAATGTCAGTAGCAGCATTAGCGTAATGGGCTAAATTTTCATGATCATGAAAACGATAATTATCTTTTCCCATTTTTAAAGAGTTATGCCATTTCATGCGAAAATCTTTCCAATACTCATACCATTTCATTTCTTCACCAGGCTTTACAAAAAATTGCATTTCCATTTGTTCAAACTCTCTCATTCGGAAAATAAATTGACGCGCAATAATTTCATTTCTAAAGGCTTTTCCAATTTGCGCAATCCCAAAAGGGATTTTCATACGAGCAGTTTTCTGAACATTTAAGAAATTGGTAAAGATTCCTTGTGCAGTTTCTGGACGTAAATATAAATCAGAAGAGGCTTCAGTAGTTGCTCCAATTTTCGTCTTGAACATTAGGTTAAATTGACGAACATCCGTCCAATTATTAGTGCCAGAAACCGGGCATTTTATATCTAATTCTTCAATAAGATTTTTTACGCTTTTTAAATCTCCATTGGAAAGGTAATTGGTGAGCCTTTTATTTATCTCACAAATTTGCGTTTTCCTTTCTAGAAGCCTTGCGTTTGTGTTAATAAATTTTTCTTTGTTAAAACTATCCCCAAAGCGATTGGCCGCTTTTTTACAATCTTTTTCAATTTTTGCTTCAATTTTAGCAATATGATCTTCAATCAGAATATCTGCCCTATACCTTTTTTTGGAATCTTTATTGTCAATTAAGGGGTCGTTAAACGCATCTAAATGTCCAGAAGCTTTCCACGTATTAGGATGCATGAAGATAGAAGAATCTAAACCAACAATATTTTCATGCATATTAACCATGAACTTCCACCAATAGTTTTTAATATTATTTTTTAATTCCACTCCATTAGGGCCATAATCGTAAGCTGCTGCTAGTCCGTCATAAATTTCTGAGGATTGAAATATATAGCCATATTCTTTGCAGTGTGAAACTATTTTTTTAAATATGTCTTCATAATTAGCCATACCACAAAAATATAAATTCTGCTCTCAAAAGCGTACTTTTGTTCAATGATTCAAGTAGAAGACAAAATAATAGCCTTAGATATTTTTAAAAAACATTTTGTATGTGATTTAAATTTATGTAAAGGAGCTTGCTGTGTTGAAGGAGATGCCGGAGCCCCACTAACTAAAGATGAGGAAATAATATTAGAAGAAATTTATGATGATGTCAAGTCTTATATGAGAAAAGAAGGTATTAAAGCAATAGAAAATCAGGGGGTTGCTGTTTACGATTTAGAAGGAGATCTAACAACCCCACTTATAAAAAATCGTGAATGTGCTTTTGTTAATTATGAAAATGGAATTGCAAAATGCGCCATTGAAAAGGCGTATTTAGACGGGAAAACCTATTTTAAAAAACCTATTTCTTGCCATTTATTTCCAGTTAGGATAAAAGAATATAATAATTTTGATGCAGTTAACTATGAGAATATAAAAATTTGCAAACCAGCATGTGAGTGCGGAAGCAAATTAAAAGTTCCTCTTTACAAGTTTCTAAAAGAGCCTCTTATTCGAAAATATGGTAAAAAATGGTATAAAGAATTGCTAGAAGCTGCAGAATTGCTAGATTAGACTCATAAAAAACGCCTATTTAAAAGGCCTCCTTCTATTTAAAGGCGCTTTCTCCAGTTATATCAAATCCAGTAATAAGTAAATGAATATCATGAGTTCCTTCATAAGTAATTACAGATTCTAAATTCATCATGTGACGCATAATAGAGTATTCTCCTGTAATTCCCATTGCTCCTAAAACTTGTCTTGCTTCACGAGCAATATTTAAGGCCATATCTACATTATTGCGCTTACACATAGAAATTTGAGCTGTAGTTGCCCTTCCTTCATTTCTCAGCACCCCTAATCGCCAAGTTAAAAATTGTGCCTTTGTAATCTCTGTAATCATTTCTGCTAACTTTTTTTGCTGCAATTGGAATGCAGCGATTGGTTTGCCAAACTGGACCCTCTCTTTGGCGTATCTTAAGGCAGTATCATAACAATCCATAGCAGTTCCTATTGTTCCCCATGCGATTCCGTATCTAGCAGAGTCTAAACAGCCAAGAGGGGCTCCTAACCCATCTTTATTAGGCAAAATATTTCCTTTGGGGATTCTTACATTGTCAAAAACTAATTCTCCAGTTGATGAAGCTCTTAAGCTCCATTTGTTATGAGTTTCTGGAGTGGTGAAGCCTTCCATCCCTCTTTCTACAATTACACCTTTGATTCTATCGTCTTCATTTTTTGCCCACACTATAGCAATATCGGCAAATGGTGAGTTTGAGATCCACATTTTAGCACCATTTAGAAGATAATACTCTCCCACTTCTTTTATATTAGTGGTCATTCCTCCGGGATTCGATCCATGGTCTGGTTCAGTTAGGCCAAAACAACCCATAAATTCTCCTGTTGCTAATTTTGGTAAAAACTTTTGTTTTTGCTCTTCACTTCCGTATTTCCAAATGGGATACATTACTAGTGATGATTGAACTGATGCGGTTGATCGAACCCCACTGTCACCTCTTTCTAGTTCTTGCATTATAAGCCCATAAGAAATTTGATCTAGTTCAGGCCCGCCATATTTAGAGGGAATATATGGCCCAAAAGCACCAATTTCACCCAAACCATTTATAATTTGATTTGGGAATTCTGCTTTCTGACACGCATCTTCAATGATAGGAGAGACCTCTCGTTTTACCCATTCCCTAGCAGTATCTCTAACTAATTTATGCTCTTCAGTTAGAAGCTCATCCATTAGAAAATAATCAGGAGCTTGATATAAATCTTGTGACATAATATTGTTGATTTTTTTGACAAAAGTAATTTTTTTAAATGAAAAGATACTATGCATAAAACATATCTTTGTGCTATATTAAAGGTCAAATGCTATCATTAACTAAAACAATATACAATCAAGATGTTTTTTTTATCTTATTACTCGTTTCTTTTTTGCTTATTGCTTTAATAAAAGGTTTGTACTGGAAACATGCTAGATTGTTGTTTATGAGCGTGTTTGCACAAAGATATGCCAATCAATACTTAAGAGAGGACAACGCATTTACAGAAAGGGTTAATTTGCTTACGTTTTTGTTAATGACGATAAATTTTACGCTTATAATTGTTAAATTTCAAGAAATAATTGATTTGCGGGAAATTGTTTTTGTATCTCTATTAGTTGCAGTATTTTTTTTGCTTAAATTAATATGTGTAAAAACTTTAGGCTTTTTGTTTAAATTTAAGAGCCTTGCTAGATTAACTATATTTTTTTCTTTGCTTTTTGACAGAGCTTTAGGCTTTGTAGTATCTCCTTTAGTATTATGTATGTATTTTTTTAGTTTTGACATAGTATCTTCTTTGCTAGTCGCTTCGTTAGTATTAGTTATTATTCTTTTAATTCTGAAATTGTTTTGGCTTTGGAAAATAGGCACAAAATCTTTTGGGCTTCCTCAGGGTTATATTTTTTTGTATCTTTGCACACTTGAAATCTTTCCTCTTCTTATACTAGTAAAGGGGGTGATTTATTAAATACGAGAACAAATAAATGACTGAAGTAAAGAAGAAAGTTAAAACAATTTTGATTACACAACCCAAGCCAGAAGGAAAATCACCTTATGTGGCACTGGAAAAAAAGCATAAAGTTAAAATTGATTTTAGACCATTTATGCACTTAAAAGAAATTTCTGTAATGGAGTTTAAAGAGCAGAGAATCTCGATATTAAATCATGACGCAGTGATTTTTACTTCAAAAAAAGCGATGGATCATTATTTTGGCATGATGGAAAAGCTGAGACTAAGAGTGCCTGACTTCACAAAGTATTTTTGTGTATCTGAAGCAATTGCTCATTACTTACAAAATTTTATTCCATTTCGCAAGCGTAAAATTTTTACTGGAGAGCAAACTTTAGCAAGCTTAATTCCTGTTATGCAAAAACACAAAGAGTCTAAGTTTATTTTTCCTTGTTCTGATTTGCTTAAAAATAACGTAAATACATCATTAGAAGCAAGCGGGCTGGATTATACCAAGGCTCAAATGTATAAAGTTGTTTGTTCTAATTTGGTTGATTTGACAGATATAAAGTATGATATTTTGGTGTTCTTTAGTCCAACAGGAGTTAAATCGCTATTAGAAAATTTCCCGGATTTTAAACAAGAAGAGACTAGATTGGCAGTATTTGGCCCAACAACTATGAAGTCAGTTAAAGACAATGGCTTGAGAGCCGATATTTTAGCTCCCAATAAAAAAGCCCCCTCTATGTTAATGGCACTGGATCAATATATAAAAGATGCGAACAAAAGAAGAAGATAGTGGCTTGCAAAGAAATTTTTAAAAGGAGCTTATGGGCTCCTTTTTTTATACCTTTAAAAAATGTTTAAATTTCCAAAAAAACAAAAATTGTGTAGTGAAAAGGCTATTGAAAGATTATTTTTAAATGGGAAATTTATCTCAGAAAAACCTTTTAGGGCTATTTGGTGTTTTGAAGAAAATAATGACCAGGTTTTTGTAAAATCTTTAGTTGTGGTTTCTAAAAAAAGAGTTAAATTAGCAGTAAAAAGAAATTCTATAAAAAGAAAAATCAAAGAGGTATATCGTGTTCACAAAAAACAGTTAGAATTTTTTTTAGAAAGTAACAACAAACAATTAAATTTAGCAATAATTTATCAAGAAGAAGAAATTTTAGATTATATTATTTTAGAACAAAAAATAAATTTACTTTTAATCCGTTTAATTAATGAGCTATGAAATTAGTTGTTTCATTTTTTTTTAGAGCAGTAATTGTTTTATATCAAAAAGCATTGTCCCCATTATTACACCCAAGATGTAGATATACACCAACTTGTTCACAATATGGACTAGAGTCAATTACAAAATATGGCCCTTGGAAGGGAGCAGTACTAACAATAAAAAGAGTTTTTAGTTGCCATCCTTGGGGCGGGCATGGGCACGATCCTGTACCATAAATAAAAAAGTATGAGTAAAAAAATAAAAATCTTATTTTTAGCGATAAGTTTAGCTATTACGTCAATTATTTCGGTAGGTTTTGCAGATAATTATTTTGAAATTTCTAAAAACCTTGATATTTTTACAACCCTGTATAAGGAGCTCAATATATTTTATGTAGATGAAACTAATGCGGGGGATTTAATGAAAAAAGGGATTGATGAAATGCTAAAATCATTAGACCCCTATACAACGTATATTCCTGAATCAGAGATGGAAGATTTTAAATTTCAGACTACTGGCCAGTATGGGGGTATTGGCGCAATGATTACTAAAGTAGACGATCATGTTGTTATCTCTGAACCGTATGAAAACTTTCCGGCCCAAAAAGCAGGCCTTATGGCTGGCGATAAAATATTAGAAATTAATGGGGTAAGCGCTAAAGGAAAAACGACAGAGGAGGTTAGCAAGGCATTAAAAGGCCAACCAAATACATCGGTTACGGTATTAATTGATCGCCCTTATTTGGAAACTCCATTTGAGGTGAGTTTTGACAGAGAGAAGATCTCTATTCCAAGCGTTACTTACTCAGAATATATTCAGGAAGGAATTGCATATATACGCCTAAGGTCATTTACTAGGGGTTGCGCCAATGATTTGAAAAATGCAATTATAGAGCTTAAAAAAGAACAAGAATTAAAAGGACTAATTTTAGATTTAAGAAGCAATCCTGGAGGACTGTTAAATGAATCTGTTGATATTGTAAATTTATTTGTAGAAAAAGGAGAAGAAGTGGTGAGCACAAAAGGAAGGATCAAGTCGAGAAGCAAATCTTATTTTGCAAATCGAAAACCATTAGACATCAAAGTGCCATTAGTAGCTTTAATAAATTCATCCTCCGCTTCAGCTTCTGAAATTGTTTCTGGAGCTATTCAAGATCTTGATAGAGGGGTTGTAATTGGACAAAGAAGTTATGGCAAAGGGTTGGTACAGCAAACAAGAAAATTATCTTACAATGCACAATTAAAATTAACTATTGCTAAATATTATATACCAAGCGGAAGATGTATACAAGCACTAGATTATTCTGGTAGAAATGAAGATGGAAGTGTTGGTAAAGTGCCGGATTCTTTGATGACTTCATTTTTTACAAAAAACGGCAGGGTAGTTAAAGATGGTGGAGGGATCTTGCCCGATATTGTAATAGAGCCTGATAAATACGGGATGATTATTGCCTCCTTGTTAAAAGAACGATTATTTTTTGATTACTCTACTGAGTATCGTTTTACGCACGATTCAATTTCTAACAATTTTATATTTTCTAATGAAGACTTTAAAAACTTTAAAACATATCTTGCTGATAAAGAATACTCATATAAAACAGAAACAGAAACTGTATTGGATAAGTTAAAAAAGAAAGCTGAAGCTGAAGAATATTTTTCTAAGCTATATGAAGAGTATGATGCTTTATTTGCAAAAATGCAGGAAAACAAAAATGATGATTTGCAAAAACATAAAAATAGTATTAAAGAAATATTAACAGCTGAAATTTTGAGCAGGTATTATTATCAAAAAGGCAGAATCAAAGCGGGATTAAATTTTGATGTTGAGGTTGAAAAAGCAATTGAGATACTAAATGACAGAGAGCAGTATAATGAGATTTTAAAAATTGAGTAGTGTTATCATTTATTAAAGATAAACAGATTTATTTTTTCTTATTATTACTACTCTCAATTGGAATAGGATTGCAAATTGTAATCTATAAAATTGCTATTGCTATACTTTTTTTGCAATGGCTAATAAGCAAAGGTTTTAAGCAGAAGTTCATAAAGCTAAAGAAAAATGTTTTCGCAATTGGATTAACAGTTTTTTATTTCTTGTACTGCATGAGCTTTTTTTGGTCTGATAATAATGCTGTAGCTTTTGCTGATGTGATATTGAAGTTGCCACTATTAATTTTACCAATAGTCATTCTTTCTCAAAATAATCTTTCAAAAAAGCAATTAAATCAAGTTTTTTTATCTTTTGCTTTGTCGTCATTAGTTTTAAATCTTTATTCTTTTTTTAAGGCGTACTCGCTGTATCTTGCAACTAATAATATTGACAAGTTATATTATAGCAGTTTAAGCCTAAATATGCACACTTCAGCTCAGTCAATGTTTACATGCTTTTCAATTGCATTATTTGTATATCTCTTTTCTAAAGATAAGAATCTTGTTTCTAAATGGATGGCCTACTCTGCGGTTATCATTCAGCTGACATTCGTGTTTTTACTTTCATCAAGAATGCAAATATTAATAATGGCATTTTTAGTGCCTGCTTATCTTATACCTTATTATTATAAGAAAAAGAAGGTAGCTCTTGGGCTTTTATATACGTTGTTTATTTTTGGAGCTTCATATCTGATTATAACTATTCCGTCAACATTAAATTCAAGATATGACAAAACAGTTTCTCAGATTAATAGTCTTAGAGAGGATAATGGTAATTATGATGCTAGAAAATTCATTTGGAAGGAGGGGCTAGAGGTGATTAAAAACAATTGGCTTATTGGCACAGGCTCTGGAGACGTTACAGATGCTTTGGCAGCAAGATATTTTAGATTAATTTCAGGGAATCCTCTTACTGAAAATTTAGCTGAAAGTAAAGTTTCTCAAACACAAAAAAGTAACAACGGAGCTTTTTTGTCAAAACAGGATTCAATTTCCATTCATAACATTCATGAAAAGCAATTGAGTGTTTATTCTAAGAATTTGTTAGAAAGAAGAATCCATCACTATAATATAGCCTATCAAAGGAAGTATAATTTTCATAATCAGTACCTTCAAACATTTGGTGCAATTGGAGTTTTTGGATTTTTAATGTTATGTTTTCTTATAATTTATCCTGTTTATTTATCCATAAAAAAGAAAGATTATTTGGCCATATCCTTTTTATTTATTGTAGGAGCGAGTTGCTTAACAGAATCAATTTTCGAAAGACAAGCTGGAGTAGCTTTTTATGCGTTATTTTATGTTTTGTTAATTGGGAGGATCAGTCAAAATAAACTCTCTTAATTCGCCTGTTTAGAGTTGAGTATATTTCATAAGGGATGGTGTTTATTTGTTCCGCAATTTTAGAGACGGTAAGCCGCCTCCCAAAAATCTCAACTAAATCCCCTTCATTCGCATTACAACTTGTAATATCAATTGCAAAGCTATCCATACTAATTTCTCCAATAATAGCACACTCGTAATTATTAATAAAAACGCTTCCAATATTATTTCCCAACTGTCTATTCATCCCATCTGCATAACCAACAGGGATGATGCCAATTTTCATTTCTTTCTCTGCAATAAAGGAGACTCCATAACCAATCCCCTCCCCTCTCTTTATAGTTCTTATTTGAGTAATAGGACTAGTAAGAGAACTAATTGGCGTTAAATTAATATCATTACTAGATCCATATAGTCCAATTCCTAAACGAACACTTTCCATTTGATAGTTGATGAAATTTAGCACGCCATTAGAGTTTAGTAAATGCCTGTCTATTTTCCTGCCTAAAAGAAGTTCAAATCTTTCTGAAATCAGTTTAAATTTTTTGCTCTGCCTTAGAGTAAAAACAGTTTTTTTTTCATTGTCAGAGGCTGCCAAATGAGAACATATGGAAACCAAATTCAAATGATTATTGTGCTGTATTTTTGAAATAATAGACCTGATATTATTCGAGTTAAATCCATAGCGATTCATTCCGGTATTAAATTTTACATGAACATTTACGGGTTTTTTATTTGAGCAATACAAATCCAGTAATTTATGGTTGTATAAAACAACATCTAGCTTATATTTAATAATTTCATTATAGCTTTTTATGCCAGGGTTTGCAACAATAATTTTTGTTTTAATGCCAGATTTCCTAAGAACTAGCCCCTCTTCAAAATCACTAACCCAAAGAGCATAAACCCCAAGCTCTATTAATTTTTTCGATATTTCTATATCTCCATGTCCATAAGCAAAAGCTTTAACGACACCAATAATTTTAGTTTTCGGCTGTAATTTACTTTTCAGATAATTAAAATTTTCTTCTAGTTTCCCTAAATCAACATGCAATATGGTTTCGTTTGCAATGCTCATTAAATATTGTTAACGAAGCATTGTCTACAAAGAGGCTTATATTCATCTTTTTGACCCAATTGGACTAGGTCTTTATTTTTGTTAAGTCTGAAAGAATGATTTGCAATTCCTCCGCAATCAATACAGATAGCATGAACCTTTGTAATATACTCAGCAATTGCTAGAATCTTTGGCATCACCCCAAATGGCTTCCCTAAGAAATCCATATCAAGCCCTGCAATAATTACTCTTTTGCCTTGGTTTGCAAGTTTATTACAAACATCAACAAGATTAGTGTTAAAAAATTGAGCTTCATCAATTGCGACAACTTCGGAGTCATTGGCTAAATCTAATATTTCAGAAGGAGAGGCTACAGGGGTTGAAACAATTGTGTTTGAATCATGTGAGACAACATGTTTGTTGTCATACCTAACGTCTAATTGAGGTTTAAAAACAGCTGTTTTTAATTTAGCAAATTCTGCTCTTTTTAACCTTCTGATTAGCTCTTCAGTTTTGCCAGAGAACATAGATCCACAAATAACTTCAATACAACCCTTTTGCATCGGTTGATCTATATGTGATTCTAAAAACATCTGTAAGGATTTCTTTTGTTAAGTTTGCTAACAAAAGTATAAAAAGCAATTTCAATATTTATGAAATTTAAAAGTTTGTTTTTAATTGTAATTTTCATTTTTTCAGGGCGAAATGTTTTTAGTCAAAATGACAGTTTAAAAGTTAATAAAAAACGTGTTGTTATAGTTGGGAGCAGTCTTGCTATAGCTCTTGGAGGATCTTATTGGTATATACAAAATTCTTGGTGGTCTGAAAAACAAATTCCGTTTCATTTTGATGATGGTGCTGATTTAACTTATGCTTTAAATATTGATAAATTAGGGCATTTTATGGGGGGCTTACAGTCCTCTGATATTTTTTCATCTTCAATGCAGTGGGCAGGAGTTAGCAAAAAAAAATCACTTTGGTACGGAGCAGTATTTGGATCTGGATTGCAGTTAGCCATTGAGGTAAAAGACGCTTATGCTCCTTACTGGGGGTTTAGTAAATGGGATTTAGCAACAGGTTCTTTGGGGGCACTATGGCCATTAGTTCAGCACTATAATGATGATTTGAAAGCAATTAATTTTAAATTTTCTTATTATAAGCACTCGGATATTTATGGGGATTTAGATAGGCAAAGAGGAAAAGAAACAGATAGGTATGCTTGGCAAGATGATTATCCTAATCAAACATATTGGGTAACGTTTGATGTAAATCACTTTATGCAAACTTGCTGTTGGCCTGATTGGCTGAATCTAGCTATTGGTTTCGGGTTAGACGACAATCAGTATTTAAACGATAATAACACTAAAACTGGAGGAAATAATGAATTTTATATTGCGTTGGATTATGATATTCCTAAAATGTTAAAAAACTGGAATTCTCCAGTAGGCAAAAAAGTAAAACATTGGATTAATTATATTCATTTCCCCGCTCCTACAATAAGGATCTCCCCTAAATTAGAATTTTACCCACTATTTATCTAGCTTTGTAATATGTCAAAATTATATATTATACCAACTCCAATTGGGAATTTAGAGGATATAACTTTAAGAGCTATTCGATTGCTTAAAGAAGCAGATTTAGTATTAGCAGAGGATACGAGAACTTCAAATAAATTATTTTCATATTATAATATTGACACACCATTATTGTCTTTTCACATGTATAATGAGCATAAAGTTGTATCAAAATATATTGAAAGATTAAAATCAGGTGCAAAACTAGCTTTAATTTCTGATGCAGGAACTCCAGCTATTTCAGATCCAGGATTTCTACTTGTTCGTGAATGTATTAAAGAAGGGCTTGCAGTTTGTTGTCTGCCAGGGGCAACAGCTTTGATTCCAGCAGTAGTAAATTCTGGCTTGCCAAGTGAGAAATTTGTTTTTGAGGGGTTTTTACCTGCAAAAAAAGGCCGAAAAACAAGATTGGAGGCTTTAAAAAAAGAGGAGAGAACAATGGTTTTTTACGAATCTCCTCATAGGATTGTAAAGACATTGAGTAATTTTGTTGAATATTTTGGAGCAGACAGAAAACTATCTGTTTCAAGAGAAATCAGTAAAATTTTTGAAGAAACAGTAAGAGGCACTGCTAATGATTTAGTATTCCATTTTCAACAGAAAAAACCAAAAGGTGAATTTGTAATTACAGTTGAAGGAAAGAAATGAAGATAGAAAAAATTATAGCAAAAAAACCATATCTTATTGCTGGTCCTTGTAGCGGGGAATCGGAATTTCAGATGCTCAAAATTGCACATGAGATTAAAGAAGCATCAGATGTGTTTAGAGCTGGCGTTTGGAAACCAAGAACAAGTCCAGGTTCATTTGAAGGCGTTGGAGAAATTGCTCTTAAGTGGTTGCAAAAAGTGCAATCAGAGACAGGATTAAAAGTTATAACTGAAGTTGCAACTGCAAATCATGTTAACCTCTGTTTAGAAGCTGGAATTGATATGCTATGGATAGGTGCTAGAACGACTGTAAATCCATTTTATATTCAGGAAATTTCGGAAGCCCTTAAAGGTGTAGATATTCCTGTATTTGTGAAGAACCCAATACATCCCGAAATGGGGTTGTGGTTAGGAGCCTTAGAGAGATTAAATAAGGCTGGCGTTAATAAGCTTGCCGCAATTCACCGAGGTTTTTATAATTATAAGGAATCTGCTTTTAGAAATGACCCTAAGTGGGAAATGCCAATAAAATTAAGAAAAGAGGTGCGTGATTTGCCCATTATTTGTGATCCCTCTCACATAGCCGGGAAAGCATCATTAATTGAGGATGTATCACAAACTGCAATGGATATTAATTTGGATGGTTTAATGATTGAGACTCATAATAATCCTTCAAAGGCTCTAAGTGATGCGCAACAACAAATTAGCCCTAAAGAATTGAAAAATATTTTAAATAATTTAATTTTTAGAGACGCTAAATTAAGAGACGAGGCTTTTAAAGATCAGTTATTAGAATTTAGAAATCAGATTGATTTATTAGACCATCAGATTATAGAGCTGTTAAATGACAGAAAGAAAATTGTTGAGATAATTGCTAATTTTAAAAATAAAAACAAATTAACTATTTTTCAGATTGAAAGATGGTTTGAAATTCTGAAAAGCAGAAAATCAAGTGCTCACACTCTCAAATTAGACAGTCAAATGGTAGCTGAGATTTTTGAATTGATTCATAAGTATTCTATTCTTACTCAAACAAAAATCATGAGATAATGGATAAAAGATGGGAAGTTAAAGAATCTAAATTAGAGATTGTCAAACAGCTTGCTAAAGATTTAAATGTAAGTGAAATTGTAGCTCATTTATTGGTATTAAGAAGCATTGAAACATTTGATAAAGCAAAATTATTTTTTAGACCAGATTTAGCTGATTTAAATGACCCTTTTTTGATGAAAGACATGCGCCAGGCTGTTGCAAGAATTGAAATGGCAATTAATAAAAATCAAAAAATTTTAGTGTATGGAGATTATGATGTTGATGGCACGACATCTGTTGCTATGATGTATTCTTTTTTAAAACGATTCAATAATAATATCGACTACTATATCCCTTGTAGATATGATGAAGGATATGGAATCTCACTAAAAGGAATTGATTATGCTTGTGAGAATAGTTTTTCACTAATTATAGCGTTAGATTGTGGTATTAGAGCTATTGAGCAGATTGATTATGCCAACAAAAGGGATATTGATTTTATTATATGTGATCATCACACTCCTTCTGATAAAACACCAAATGCAATAGCAGTTTTAAATCCAAAGCAATTTGACTGCCACTATCCATATAAAGAGTTGTCAGGTTGTGGTGTTGGATTTAAATTGATTCAGGCATATTGTATAAAAAACAATATTTCATTTGATCAAATAATTGAATATTTGGATCTTGTTACGGTAAGTATTGCTGCGGACATTGTTCCTTTGAACGAAGAAAATAGAGTTTTATCATTTTACGGCCTAAAACAAATTAACTCAAAGCCAAGAGTTGGATTAGAAGCTTTAATGAGCACATTTAATAAAGCCAAAAAACTTACAATGTCAGATTTAGTTTTCAAAATTGCTCCAAGAATAAATGCCTCAGGGAGAATAGATCATGCTAAAAAAGCAGTTGATATTTTAGTTGAAGAAGACTATGATAGGGCAAAATTATTTGCTAAAGAAATAGAGGCACATAATAATTCCAGAAAGGACTTAGATCAAAGTATAACTAAGGAAGCTATTGAAATGATTGATGAAAATAAAAAATCAACTGTTGTCTTTAGTAAGAAATGGCACAAAGGCGTTGTTGGAATTGTTGCATCTCGATTAATCGAGATGCATTATAAACCAACAATTGTGCTTGTTGAAATAGATGGTGTACTTACAGGATCTGCCCGTTCAGTGCATGATTTTAATTTATATGAAGCAATTTCAAAATGCTCTCATTTATGTGAAAAATTTGGAGGACATAAGTATGCGGCAGGATTAAGTGTTAAAAAAGAGAATCTGAATGCCTTTATTGAGGCATTTGAAATTGCAGTTGCCGAAAAAATTACTAAAGATCAGCTTAAGCCAAAAATTGAGGTTGATATGGAAATTGATATAAATGATATAGATGAAAAACTCTACAGAATAATAAAACAATTCGCCCCTTTTGGCCCACTTAATGCGTCACCAGTTTTTATTAGTAAAGGAATTATAGATAATGGCTATGGGAAAAAGTTAGGATCTGATAAATCACATTTAAGAATTAATGCTAAAAATTCCAGAGGATCAATTCCGGGCATTGGTTTTAGACTGGGGGGGGAGTTTGAAAAAATAAAGGATTCTCAAGAGTTTGACATATGTTATTCCATTCAAGAAAATGAATGGAATGGGAGAAAAAAATTACAACTTATGCTGCTTGATATTAAGTGAATTTTATATGTTTTAGAATCTTAATCAAGCCGGCTATTTAGCCAATATTTCTTCCTAGCAGCTTAGCAATTTGAGTTTTCAATTTAGTTAGTTCACTTAGCTTTTTCATTTCATCTTTATTAATGTCTTCAGCTTGTAATTTTTGTTGTAAATCAGATATTTTAAGATCTACAATCCCTTTTTTAAAAGATAAAATTGCTTTCTCAGTTGTTTTGTGTAATTTTTCATCTTCTCTACCAGTTATTATATTATGTCTTTGTTTCCAATTTTTACTGATACTATGAGCTTCCGCAATTAAATCAACGGTTTGTTTACTAATTTCATCATCAGAGCTATTAGTTAGTTTTTGAAGGTCAATTAATCCAGCACCTTCAATATTATGAATAATTGCAGTATATAATTTTTGGTATTGAGAGTTAGTAAATTGAATTTCGTCTTCCTGTAACTCATTGATTATCATTCCAGAAACACTTATTTCCTCATCTTGACTTACAAAAGTTTCATTTCCATAATTAATTAAAAGCCTTAAAACTTCCTCTTCCTGTTTTTGTAGTTTTTTTTCAGCAGGCCTGCTGCTATATTTTTTTTGTGTTGTTCCTGAACTGGGGCGGCTTCTAACCCTGCTTGATAAAACGCTCTTGTTCATTGCTCTTGCTTTACTGACTTGTTGCAAAATAGCCTGTTCGGAAACGCCTAATTTACCGTGATAAATTTTACAATATTCTTCTCTACTAAAAACATCAGGTATTTCAGAAATGCTTAAGATAATTTTCTTTTTAATTTCAATGATTTCTGCAGGATCTTTTTCTTCTTTGAGTTTGTAAATATCTATTAGATAATCAACAAAATTTACAGATGTTTTATCTAAGTAGTCCTGAAACTCATTAGTGGTTAGTTTTTTGGAGTAGGAATCAGGATCTTCTCCTTCAGGGAAGGAGGCTAGCTTCACATTCATTTCTGCTTTTAAACAAATATTTATTGAACGAATACTGGCTTTTATTCCTGCACTATCCCCATCAAATAACAAAATAACATTATTGGTTGAACGTTTAATAAGACTAATCTGGTAGGCTCCTAATGCTGTTCCAGAAGCAGAAACTACATTCGTAATGCCATTTTGATGCATTGCAATAACATCAGTATAACCTTCTACTATAAAACATTTATTAACCTTGCTTATTGCTTGTTTTGCAATATTTAATCCATATAGAACCTTTGATTTATCATAAATTAAGGTTTCACTGGAGTTAAGGTATTTTGATTTATTATTAGGATTAAAGGCTCTGCCTCCAAAACCAATTACTTTTCCCGAATATGAGTGTATTGGGAATATAATTCTTTCTCGAAATTTATCATAACTTTCCCCTTCTTGATTGACTCCAATTAGACTAGATTCAATTAAAACATCTTTATCATAACCAGCTTTAATTGCAGCTTTTTCAAATGAGTGCTGTTTTTTAGGGCTATAACCAAGTTTGAATTGTTTTATGATTTCTTTTGTAAACCCCCGTTCTTTAAAATAACTTAATCCAATTGAATTTCCCTCTTCTGTCTCCCAAAGTGTTTTTTGAAAGTATTCACTGGCAAATTTTGTGGCAATAAACTGACCTTCTTTTGCAGAAAGCTTACTTTCTTGTTGAGGAGTAAGTTTCTCTTCAATAATTTCGATATTATATTTTTCAGCGACATATCTTAACGCTTCAGGATAATTTGCTCCTTGTAAATCTTGGATGAACATTATGCTGTTTCCGCCTTTTCCACATCCAAAACATTTGTAAATACCTTTAGTTGGGGACACAACAAAGGAAGGAGTTTTTTCATCGTGGAAAGGACACCTTCCTTTGTAGTTTACCCCAGCTTTTTTGAGATCAACAAAATCTTTAACAATCTCCTCAATTCGAGCTGTCTCGAATATTTTATCTATGGTTTCTTGAGGGATCATTTTTTTCTATATATCACATAATCCAACAGTAATCTTAATGATTGATTAGCTGTATTATGTTCAAGGTCATCGAGGATACGTACAGCTTCTTTATGATAGAAATTCATTTTTTCTTCTGCATATTTAAGCCCTCCATGTTTTTTAACTAAATTAATTACTTCACTCACTTTCTTGTCATTTTTATGATGATTTTTTACAATATTTAGGATATGTTTCTTCAATTTAACATCAACTGAGTTAAGAGTATAAATCAATGGAAGTGTCATTTTTTGCTCTCTTATATCAATTGCCGTTGGCTTACCTATTAATGAACTTTGTGTATAGTCAAATAAATCATCTTTAATTTGAAAGGCAATACCTGCTTTTTCTCCAAATAAGTTCATTTTGTTTACAATTTCTTTTTTTTGCCCTACTGAGACCGCTCCGCTAGAACAACATGCAGCAATTAATGTGGCGGTTTTTTGACGTATTATATTAAAATAGACCTCTTCATTAATGTCTAATTTTCTTGATTTTTCAATTTGTAAAAGCTCTCCTTCACTCATCTGTTGAACAGCTTTACTCATTATTTCTAATAAATCAAACTCTTTGTTTTTTACAGCTAGCAATAATCCTCTGCTTAGAAGAAAATCTCCAACTAAAACAGCAATTTTATTTTTCCAAAGAGCATTAATTGAAAACACCCCTCTTCTGAAATTAGCCTCATCAATAACATCATCATGCACTAAAGTAGCGGTATGTAAGAGTTCAATCATTGATGCTGCCCGATAAGTTTTTTCATCAATTTCTCCAAAAATTTTTGCAGAAAGGAAAACAAACATAGGGCGCATTTGCTTGCCTTTTCTTTTGATAATATAATACATAATTTTATCAAGCAACGAGACATTACTTTTCAAAGATTCTTTAAACTTAGTTTCAAATAAGTTCATTTCCAGTTTAATGGGCGCTTTTATGTCTTTTAGTATTGACAAAATAATTGTTTACTCAAAAATGCTAATATACAAAGAAAACCATCCTGTAAAGGATTCTTTTTTCGTTGTTAAAAAGTTATTTAAGTTTATTTACTAGTTGTCCGCAAGCAGCTGATATGTCCTTGCCTTTACTCTTTCTTAAATTTACGATTATGTTGTGCTCTTCCAAGTGTTGGATAAAATTAGCAGTAACTTTATTTGAGGCTTTTTTATAAGGAAGATTGTCAACAGGATTGTACTCAATTAGATTGATTTTACATGGGCTAGCTTTGGAAAATTGAACCAATTTTTTCGCATCTTCAATGCTGTCATTTAGATTTTCAAATAAGATGTATTCATATGTAACTCTACTTCCAGTTTTATCATAAAAATATCTAACAGATTCTCTTAATTCCGAGAGGTTAATTTTAGTATTTAATGGCATTAACATATCACGTTTATTATTTGAGCCAGAATGTAATGAAATAGCTAAATTAAATTTAACACCATCATCTCCAAGTTTTTTTATCATTTTTGAAATCCCGGCTGTTGAAACGGTAATTCTTTTTGGAGACATTCCTAGTCCTTGCTCTGTTGTTATAACATTGATGCTATTTAATACTGATTTATAATTTAATAATGGCTCTCCCATTCCCATGTAAACTATATTAGATAGTGGCTTTCCAAAGTTGGATATCGCTTCTTCATTGAGAATAAAAACTTGATCGTAAATCTCAGAAGCAGTTATATTTCGTTTTAAATTTAATGTGCCAGTTGCACAAAATTTACATGCTAAACTACATCCCACTTGTGATGATACGCAGGCTGTTAGCCTTTTTTTAGAAGGGATTAAAACACCTTCAACCAACAGTCTGTCATGTAATTGGAAGCTGTACTTGATTGTCCCATCCAGACTCCTTTCCGCCCTGTGTATTTTAATAGGATTAATAATGAACTGATCATTAAATAAATTGCGTGTATTTTTTGCTAAGGAGGTTATTTCTTTAAATGAAGTGGCCCTTTTCTTCCAAAGCCATTCCCACACTTGTTTAGCTCTAAATCTTGGCAGATTATTATCTGAACAGAATTTTACAATCTCTTCAAAAGATAAATTTCTGATATCTTTTTTCTTGCTCATAATTGTTTGCAAAGATATATTACTTTTGTCTATGCGATTTTTAACAGCAGATTATTTATTCCCACTTCATTTGTCTCCATTAAAGGAAGGTGTTTTACAGATCACAGATAAAGGGGAGATTGTTTCTATTTTTGACGACAGAAAATCTGTCTCAAAACAAAGACTGGAATTTTTTGAAGGCATTTTATGCCCAGGATTTATAAATGCACATTGTCATTTAGAATTGAGCCACTTAGAAGGAATGGTAGAAAAAGGGAAAGGACTTTTAGATTTTATTAGCGCTATTAAAAAACGAAATAATTTTAGCCGCAAAGATGTTTTAGCAGCAATTGCAAGTGCAGAAGCACAAATGATAAAAAATGGAATCGTTGGAGTAGGAGATGTTTGTAACACACTTGATACTCTTTATCAAAAACAAAAGAGAAATTTACAATACTATAATTTTATTGAAGTTTTTGGTGTAAAAGATGTAGATGGAAACAAAATAATTGCTAAAGCAAAGGCTCTAAGAGGCAGATTTAGAGCCAGTGGACTACAATCAACAATTTGCCCTCATGCTCCATATTCTGTGCCTACAAAATTAATGAAAGGAATCGCCAAAAATTTTGATGAAAAAGACGAGTTGCTTACTATACATATTCATGAGACAGAACAGGAAAACGAACTTTTTAAAAACAAGAAAGGCGATTTTTTTATTTGGCTTAAAAGTATTAATGCAAGTTCGGGAATTTGGAAAAGCAGAAACAAATCAATTGATATTCTAGAAGAGTTAGGAAATAAAAAAGTGTTATTGGTTCACAACACTTTTGCAATGCAACAAGGCGGTAAATCTAATTATCACTGCACATGCCCTAAAGCCAATTTATATATTGAAAATCAACTACCTGATTATTCTGTCTTTGAACCTGAAAAACTTTGTGTTGGCACGGACAGTTTAGCCTCTAATAATTCCTTGTCTATTTTAGAGGAGTTACAGATCATAAAGGCCAACTCTAATTTTGATTTGAATGAGCTGTTAAAAATAGCTTCTAAAAATGGTGCGGAAGCATTAGGGTTTGCAAATTTGGGCACATTTGAAAACGGTAAAAAACCTGGAGTTAACCTGATCTCTGATTTAAATAAGGTTGAAGTTATTGCATAAATAATTCTGCAATCTTTAAATCTTCTATAGTGGTAATTTTTAAGTTTTTTTCATCTCCTAGAGTAGTTTCTATTTTTCCTCCAGCATTTTCTAAAACAGAAGCGTCATCAGTAAAAAGCTCTGAGAATTCTGTTTTATAAGCCTCTTTAATATCAGTGCTTCTAAAACATTGTGGGGTTTGTACTTGAAAAAGGGCTTTCCTGTCAAGATGTTTTGATTTCCCCTCTTCAACTTTCCGAATAGATTCTTTCATAGGGATAATTGGGACGACTCCAGTCCCTTTTTTATTTCGAGCAATTAAACGAGCAATTAAATCTTTAGAAATTATTGGGCGAACACCATCGTGAATCATAACAATGACTCCTGAGTCTATTTTTTCAAGTCCATTTTTCACAGACTGAAAACGAGTCCTCCCCCCTTCAATTAAAGTATATTGGCAACTGAAATTACTGTCTTTACAGAGTTTATTCCAATAATCAAATTGTGATTTTGGCAATACTAAAAAAATCTCTTCGAAATTAGCAAACCGTTTTATTGTATGCATTAAAATTGGCACATTATTTAGCAGTAAAAATTGCTTAGGGACCTTAGAATTCATTCTTTCTCCTTTCCCTCCAGCAACTATCAATGCTACTTTTTTCATTTTAAATAATTAGCATAGCATCTCCATAAGTATGGAAATTGTATTTCTTTTTTATAGCCTCTTTGTATGCCTTTTTTAGTATGTCTAATCCGGAAAAAGCAGCAGCTTGCATCATAAGGGCAGATTGTGGCAGATGAAAATTAGTTAACATGCAATTTGCAATTTTGAAATTATGAGGAGGAAATAAGAATAAGTTTGTCCATCCCTGATAAGGAAGTGTTTCATTTTTTGTAGAAACAGAAGACTCTAATGTTCGCATTACCGTAGTGCCAACAGCACAAATCCTTTTCCCTTGAGCCTTCCCATTATTAATTTGTGTAGCTGCTCTTTGAGGGATTTCTATTTCTTCTGATTCCATTCTATGTTTTGATAAATCTTCAACCATAATTGGGCTGAATGTGCCTAGGCCAACATGTAGCGTAATTTCTGCAAATTCAATTCCGATTAGCTCTAACTGCTTCATTAGAATTTTACTAAAATGGAGTCCTGCAGTGGGAGCAGCAATAGCCCCTTCGTTTTTGGCATAAACAGTTTGATATCTTTCGGTGTCTTGTGTAGTGGCCTCTCTGCCAAGGTGTTTTGGAATAGGAGTTTCGCCAAGAGCAGTGATAACTTGTTTAAATTCATCATGCGTCCCGTCAAAAAGGAATCTCAAGGTCCTTCCCCTGGATGTTGTGTTGTCAATAACTTCTGCAACTAGATCATCGTTATCACCAAAAAATAATTTATTCCCAATCCTGATTTTTCTAGCAGGGTCAACTAACACATCCCAAATCCTATTTTCTTTATCTAACTCTCTTAATAAGAAAACTTCTATCATGGCACCAGTTTTTTCTTTATTGGCATGTAATCTTGCCGGAAAAACTTTTGTATTATTTAGCACAATCACATCATCTTCAACAAAAAAATCTTTGAGATCAGACACCATTTTATGTTCAATATCTCCAGTTTTTTTATGTACAATCATAAGCTTAGCCTCTTCTCTTTCCGAGGCTGGTTTTTTTGCAATTCTTGCTTCTGGCAAGTCAAAACTGAACATGGATAATTTGTATTTCATTTGAGGGTGGTGGGTTAAATAAAAGTTAGCAAATATAATGTATTGAGAAGCATAAGTCAAGTAAATTTAATTATTTAAAAGAGTTTCAAACAATTTAATATCAATCCCTTTTGACAATTGATAATCTCCAATTGATGTTCTGCATAGTTTAGAAAGATATCCTCCACTATCTAATGCTTTCCCAAAATCATTAGCAATAGAACGAATATAAGTCCCTTTACTGCAGACAATTTCAAAATTTACAGTTAAATTTTTTACAGAAATAACATTAAATTCTCTCACAAAGACTTTTCTGCTTTCCAAAGCTATCTTTTCCCCTCTTCGGGCTTTCTTGTAAAGTCTTTCTCCATCTTTTTTTAGCGCAGAAAAAATAGGTGGTTTTTGGTTTATTTCTCCTATAAAATGCTGCGTGCCCTGATGGATTAATTGCTCTGTTATATGAGAAGTTCTGTAATTTGTTTCAACTTCAGTCTCTAAATCGTAGGAAGGGGTCGTCCCTCCTAATTTGATAGATCCAGTATACGTTTTCTCTTGACCTTGAATAGCAGGAATTTTTTTGGTAAATTTTCCGGTACAAACAATTAATAGCCCTGTCGCTAAGGGATCAAGAGTTCCTGCATGACCGATTTTTATTTTTTTTAGATTGTATTTTTTTTGGATGAGATATCTCATTTTTTTAACAACATCAAATGAAGACCAGCCAAGAGGCTTGCTAATAAGAAAAATATGACCCATTAAAAATTCGTCTTTCGAAGATGGGAAACCTTCCATTTTAGAATAATGATTGTGTAATTACAATTATACCAATAGCAAAACAGTAATAAGAAAAATATTTAAGCTGACTGTTTTTCACAAGTTTAATCATCCATTCACAAGCAAATAGACCTGTAAAAAAAGCAGCTAAAAATCCTATTAAAAGTGGCAAGAAATCAGCTTCGGTTGCAACTATTTCTTCTGAAAAGATATCTTGTACTATTTTGCCCAAAATTAAAGGGACAACCATTAAGAAAGAAAAGCGAGCTGATTTCTTTTTGTCAATTCCTAGCATTACAGAGGTTGAAATTGTAGCTCCTGATCTTGAAAGCCCTGGCAATATTGCAATAGCTTGTGAGATTCCAATCAGTACAGCAGCTTTAATGCTCACCTTTTTTTGAGATGGCTTTGCTTTGTCAGCTACGAAAAGCAATAAGCCAGTTAGAACCAACATTCCCCCAACCAGTATAAGGTCGCCTCCAAATAAAGCCTCTATTTCATCATTAAAAAAAACCCCAATTAAAGCAGCGGGGATCATTGATAAAAAAATTTTTAATGAAAATTGAAACGAGTCATTGTTTTTGATTCGCAATAGCCCTTTTAATATTGATAATAGATCTTTACGGAAAATTACTATAGTTGAGAGTGCAGTAGCAAAGTGCAATACAACGGTCATTAACATGCTTTTACCTCCTACAGCTTCTTCTCCCAGAATTTTTTTTGCAATCTCCAAATGCCCACTGCTGCTTACGGGCAGGAATTCTGTTAATCCTTGAATAACCCCAAGGACTATAGCATTTATCAAGTCCATTTTTAATCGCTTTTGAACTTATACATAACTGCAATTAGCTCAATAATAAAACCTGTTGCCAATAAAACAGGAGCTAAGGTTAACCTCTGAAAATCAAAAATATCATCAGAGAATTTGGTAGGATCTTCCGACCCTCCTCCTATCATCAAAATAAGTCCACTTGCAATAAAAGCCAAGCCAACAATTAGTAAAATGTAATTTTTTTTTGTAAATGCAAAATCCATAGAATTATATTTAGTTAAAAAGTTCGTTTTCGTTAAGTTGAATATATTTTCTTACAGCAAAGTAGGTGGAAAATAAGCTGAGTATTATTCCTGAAAAGAAGATAAAAACAAAAATAATCCCAATAATTTTTAAGTCATCAATATTTAGCATGTTTGCCATGTCTCTCTGAGCTATTTGTATGGATCCTATTAGCATAAAGATAGCAAAAATAGAGCTGTACACCCCCTGATAAACCCCTTTAATTAGAAAAGGTTTTTGTATAAAACTATCATTAGCTCCAACGAGTTTCATGGTCCTAATTAAAAATCTTTTTGCATAAACTGATAGCCTTATCGTGTTGTTAATTAGCACAAATGAGATAAAGAACAGTAATATGCAAAAAATCAATAAAAATAATGATAATTGTTTTACATTCCTATTTAACTTGTCTACCAAATCCTTTTGATAATAAGCTTCAAATACAACAGGTTTCGCAGTTAATTCGTCTGTAATTTTTTTCAAACTATCTGTATTAGCATAATGAGCGTTTAATTTCACATCAATTGATGATAAAAGCGGACTATATCCTAAAAAATCCACAAAATCCTCTCCCAAATCAGTTTTCAACTCTTGAGTAGCTTGCTCTTTTGTGATAAAATTTGTGCTTTTTGTAAAATCTGCAATCTCTAGTTCTTTTTGAAATTTAATAGTCTCAATTTCAGTTATACCGTCTTTTAACATTATTGTAAAACCAATATTCTCTTTTACATAATCAGATAATCTTTGCGCATTTATTAGAATTAAGCCAATTAATCCAACAACAAATAGTACTAGTGACAAGCTAATTACAACAGAGGCTGATGAAGAAATTATTTTTCGGTTTAATGATTTATTTGTTGCTGCTTTCATATTTTTTGCTAAAATATAAAAATACAAGTTACTAAATTTGATCTTATTCTGTAACTTTGTAAAAAGATTAGTCCGATGCAGTATAAATTCCAGGCCATTGAAAAAAAGTGGCAGGATTATTGGAGAAAAAACGAGACTTATAAAGTTTCAAAAGACACTAGTAAAGAAAAGTACTATGTTCTTGATATGTTTCCTTATCCTTCAGGAGCTGGATTACATGTTGGGCATCCGCTAGGATATATCGCATCAGATATCTTTGCTAGATATAAAAGATCCAAAGGGTTTAATGTTTTACACCCAATGGGATACGATTCTTTTGGATTACCAACAGAACAATATGCAATTCAAACAGGAATTCATCCAGCAACTGCTACTAAACAAAATATAGATAGATATAGAAATCAACTTGATCAAATTGGATTTTCTTATGATTGGAGTAGAGAAATTCAGACTTCAGATCCAAATTATTACAAATGGACTCAATGGATTTTTAAGCAGCTTTTCGATTCTTATTATTGTATCGAAAGAGATAAAGCGATACAAATATCAGCGTTAATTTCAGATTTTGAGAAAACAGGGAATACTAAAACTAATGCAGCTTGTGATGATAGCATCCCGCAATTTTCCGCATCTGATTGGAAGAGTTTTTCCAAAGAAGAACAAGAAAAAATATTATTAAATTACAGGCTAGCATTTCTATCTGAAACATGGGTGAATTGGTGTGAAGAGTTAGGGACAGTACTTGCAAATGACGAGATTAAGGAGGGGCTTTCAGAAAGAGGAGGCCATCCAGTAGAACAAAAATTAATGCAGCAGTGGTCCCTAAGAATTACCGCCTATGCTGATCGTTTAATTTCAGGGCTAGAAACTATTGAGTGGTCAGAATCAATAAAGGACATTCAAAAAAATTGGATAGGGAAATCTAAAGGAGTCTCTGTATTTTTTAATCTCGAGAATTTTAATAATAAGATAGATGTATTTACTACAAGGCCAGATACTATTTTTGGAGTTAATTTTATTGTTTTGTCTCCAGAGCATCCATTAGTAGATCAACTCACTATGCCATCTCAAAAATCAAATGTAGTAGAATATATAAATAAAGCAAAATTAAAATCTGAAAGGGACAGGGAGATCGATAAAAGTGTAACCGGGGTGTTTACGGGTTCTTTTGCGATTCATCCATTTACAGGAAAAAAAGTTGCTATATGGATTGGAGAGTATGTTCTTGCAACATATGGAACAGGGGCTGTTATGGCTGTTCCTTGTGGGGATCAAAGAGATTGGGATTTTGCAAATCATTTTGGCATTAAAATATTGAATATATTTAAAGACATTGATGTTAGTGAAAATGCCTATGAAGATAAAAACGCAAGTATTACAAATTCAGATTTCTTAAATGGATTATCTGTTGAAAAGGCTATAAATTTAGCTATCTATAAAATTGAAGAAGGAGGGCTTGGAAAGGGAAAAATAAACTATAGGTTAAGGGATGCAGTTTTTAGCAGACAAAGATATTGGGGAGAACCATTTCCAGTTTTTTACAAAGAGAATGTTCCTTATATTTTAGATAACAATAAGAATGTAATGCTTCCGCCAGTTGATAAATATTTACCAACTTCAAGTGGAGAGCCTCCATTAGCAAGAGCAAAAAAGAAAGATTGGAATGTATATGAAGGAGATAGAATGGAAACTAATATTATGCCAGGATGGGCCGGAAGTTCTTGGTATTTTTTAAGATACATGGATGCTAATAATAACGAGGAGTTCTGCGCAAAGGAAAACTCAGATTATTGGGGCCAAGTTGATTTGTATATAGGAGGGGCTGAGCACGCTGTAGGACATTTATTATATTCTCGTTTTTGGACGAAATTTTTATTTGACAGAGGATTTATTTCATTTGATGAGCCATTTAAGAAGATGATAAATCAGGGAATGATTTTAGGCAGATCTTCTTTTGTTTATAGAGTAAAAGACAGTAATACTTTTGTAAGTTTTGACAAAAGAAAGAGTTATGAAACAACACGTTTGTATGTAGACATCAGCTTTGTAGAGAATGATATTTTGGATATCGAGGCATTTAGAAATTGGCGAGCAGAGTATTGTGATGCAGAGTTTATTTTTAGCGATGATGGAAAATATTTGTGTGGGCACGAAGTAGAAAAAATGTCCAAGTCAAAATACAATGTGCAAACTCCAGATGATTTGGTTGAAGATTTTGGAGCAGACACTTTACGTCTATACGAGATGTTTTTAGGTCCTTTGGAGCAATTTAAACCTTGGGATGCAAAGGGTATTAATGGGGTTCATAATTTTCTAAGAAAATTCTGGAGGTTAGTTCATGATAGTGAAAATGATTTTAGTATTTCTGAAGAAAAACCATCTAAGGAAAATTATAAAACACTACATAAAACTATCAAAAAGGTAGAAGAAGAAATCGAAAGACACTCTTTTAATACTGTTGTAAGCACATTTATGATTTGTGTAAATGAGCTAACAGACCAAAAGTGTAATAATCGAGAAATAATTTCAGGACTCACTGTAATTTTATCCTCATATGCGCCCCATATTTCAGAAGAGATATGGCAGAAATTAGGAAATAAAACCTCAGTCACATCGGCTTCTTTTCCAAGTTTTAATTCAAGCTATTTAATAGAAGATGAAATAACATATCCTGTTTCGTTTAATGGTAAAACTCGCTTTACAATAGCCCTTCCTTTTGAAATGACAAAAGATGAGGTTGAGATTGAGATTATGAATCATGCGAAAACACTTCATTATTTGGAAGGAAAATCACCTAAAAAAGTTATTGTTGTCCCTAAACGAATTGTAAATATTGTTATTTAGTACTTTTGGGAGGTGAAGTCAATAATTCAGTTTTGTATCAATAGTAATATTTGGGTAGCCTTTTGTGTCCTAGGGTTGGTATTTAGCACTGAGATATTATTAGAAACAGCTAATTTTAAAATTTCTCAGTTTGTTTTTTTTTCTACCATAGTCGCTTATAATTTTCAGAGAACAATTAGGATGAAAAAAGAGCATGAACACTCTTCTAAGGCCTGGCTAGACAAGAATAGAAGAGCAATTTACATTTTAATGTTTCTTGCTGCCTTAATAAATTTGTATCTTTTTTTTGGCTTTAAATCAAGTACTCAGCTAGCTATATTGTTTGCAGGCACTATTTCTGTCTTTTATCCATTTGGAATAAGGAAAATACCGTTTGCTAAAATCTTCATTATTTCTTTCGTTTGGGCTGTTAGTGCTATGCTGCTTTTAGTATTGGAGAATAATATTCCGATATCTCAAAATATTATTTGGAAATTTACGTCTCTTTTTTTATTTGTTTTTGCAATAACTATACCTTTTGACATTAGAGATATTGGTTATGACTCACAAGATATAATCACAATTCCTTTATTTTTTGGAGCACAAAGAGCTAAAAATATTGCTATATTTTCTCTTTTTATTTGTGGCATAATTGCCTTTTTTCAATATGTTGAAATGTCTTTAATTATGCCACATTTACTAGCATTAATTTTCTTGTATATTTTGGCTTCAATTTTCATTCAAAAATCAGATAAAAGCAATGGAAAAATGTTTTTCTCTTTTTGGGTGGAATCATTAAGTCTGGTTAGTTATTTTCTTTTAGTTATTTCAGAGTCGATTTTTTAAATCATATTTCTTACTTTTACTGCTGTATTAAAAAGCTTTCATGTCAGAAAAACCATCATCACTTCATTATATAAACTACCTATCACTTGACAAAGTGTTGGATGCTCAAAATCTTGTTAGCAAAGAAAAAGGCAAAGAGGCTCATGAAGAGATGCTCTTTATTATTATTCATCAAACATATGAGTTATGGTTTAAACAGATATTACATGAGCTAGATTCGGCAATGGCTTTGTTTAAGGCTGAAAAGATTGATGAGAGTAATATTGGAGTTATTGTTAGCAGAATGGATAGAGTAAATAAAATCATGACTACTCTTGTGGGACAGTTGGATATTTTAGAAACCATGACTTCTTTGGATTTCTTAGAGTTTAGGGATCATCTATCTCCTGCCTCTGGATTTCAATCGCATCAATTTAGAAAGTTAGAGGTAATGTTAGGTCTTAAAATAGAGAAAAGGCATCAATTTGGAGGATGCCCTTATCACTCTCAGTTTGAAGGCGAAAAGAAGGAGGAAATATTAGATCTGGAAGATAATCCGTCTTTATTTTTTTTAGTAGAGAAATGGTTAGAGAGAATTCCATTTTTAAGTATGGAAGGGTTTAATTTCACTAAAAAATATGAAGAGGCAGTAAATGAAATGCTGGAAAAAGAGATTAAAGGAATTAAAGTTGCTAACCTAACAGATGAGGATAAGGCGCTTAGGATCCGAATGATTGACGAGAATAGGAAATATTTTGAAAGAGTATTAAGCGAGAAAGAGCATAACAAAGCAATTGCATCTGGAGAAACAAAGTTGTCTTACAAAGCAACTATGTCGGCTCTACTTATTAACCTATATAGAGACCAGCCAATTTTACATTTGCCATATCAATTCCTTAGAAGTTTAGTTGAACTTGATCATAAAATTGCCACTTGGAGATTTAGACACGTTCAGATGGTAGAGAAAATGCTTGGGCAAAAAATAGGTACTGGAGGAAGTTCAGGACAGGGGTATTTAAAACAGACTGTAGACAAGCATAAATTATTTACTGATTTAGCAAATATTGCAACTCTTATGATATCTAGATCTTATTTGCCATCTTTACCTAAAAATATAAAAGAGACACTTTCATTTAACCATAGTAATTCCCGTAAATAACAAACTTCTAACAAATGAATCTAGATTTAAAAAATAAAAATGCAATTGTATGTGGCAGCACTCAAGGAATTGGAGAGGCTTCCGCCATTGAATTAGCAAAATTGGGAGCAAATATTACTTTAATTGCAAGAAATAAAAATAAGCTTTTAGAGGCATTAGATAAATTAGACAAATCAATAGGGCAGAAGCATACGTTTATTTGTGTAGACTTTTCTAGTACAGAAAAGTTAAAATCAGCTGTAGCATTATTAGATGGGAATTATCATATTCTAATTAATAACACCGGAGGTCCCGCAGGAGGCCCTATTGTTGATGCTGACATTAATGATTTTGAGGATGCTTTTAAAATGCATTTACTTAATAATCAAATATTAGTTCAGAAGGTTGTTGAAGGGATGAAGAAAGAGTGTTTTGGTAGAATTGTAAATATTATTTCTACATCTGTAAAAGCGCCAATTCCTGGACTGGGAGTCTCTAATACTATAAGGGCAGCAGTGGCAAATTGGGCAAAAACATTGTCTATTGAACTGGGTTCGCATGGAATTACAGTTAATAATGTTTTGCCAGGATTTACAAATACAAATAGATTAAAAAGTATAATTTCCAATAAAGCAGAAAAACAAGGAAAATTAGAGGAAGAGATTGCAGAAATTATGAAAGGATCGGTTCCAGCAAATCGATTTGGAGAAGCTAATGAAATTGCAAATGCTATAGCTTTTTTATGCACTCCAGCTGCCTCATATATTAATGGGATTAATGTTCCTGTAGACGGTGGAAGAACTAATAGTTTATAATGGAAAAGATTCTAAATTATATAAATGGAGAATTAGTAGAGCCAACAAGTGGTAATTATTTAGACAATTACAATCCTTCTAACGGTCAGGTATACTCTTTAGCCCCTGACTCTGAAGAATTAGATATAAATAATGCAGTTGCAGCAGCAAAAGAAGCGTTTAATACTTGGAGCAAAACACCAAAGCAAGAGCGCTCAGATATTTTAATGAAGCTTGCAGATATTATTGAGAAATACTCAAACGAACTCATAAAAGCAGAAAGTAAAGATAATGGGAAGCCTGAAACTTTAGCTGCTCATGTCGATATACCACGAGCGCCAGCCAACATAAGATTCTTTGCTGGAGCTATTCTACATGATAGCTCTCAGATGCATGAAATGGATGGCATGGCAATCAACTATACTCTTCGGCAACCCGTTGGTGTAGCAGCTTGTATATCTCCTTGGAATTTGCCGCTTTACTTGTTAACCTGGAAGATCGCGCCAGCACTAGCATCTGGAAATACTGTGGTTGCAAAGCCTTCTGAGGTTACGCCTATGACGGCTTTTATTTTAAGTAAAATTTGCATTGAGGCGGGCTTACCAAAAGGAGTTTTGAATATTGTACATGGATTAGGAAGTAAAATAGGAGACCCGCTTACTACACACCCTGACACGCCAATCATTTCTTTTACTGGAGGGACAGTCACAGGAAAACACATTGCAGCAGTAACAGCTCCAATGTTCAAAAAAGTCTCGTTAGAACTAGGAGGAAAAAACCCAAACATTATTTTTGCAGATGCTGATTTTGATAAGGCAGTTAGTGCAGCGGCACGTGCTGCTTTCACAAATCAAGGACAAATATGTTTGTGTGGGTCGCGTCTTTTTATTCAAGAGGACATCTACGAAAAATTTAAAATTGCATTAATAGAAAAAACTAAAAAATTAAAAGTAGGAGACCCAAAAGAGCTAAGTTCAAATTTAGGAGCAGTAGTTTCTAAGGATCATATGAATAAAATATTATCTAAAATTGAACAGGCAAAGGAGTTAGGGGGCAAAATTATTCTTGGTGGCACGCGTGTAATATTAGATGGAGAGTCAAAAGATGGTTATTATATTGAGCCAACAATAATTGAGGGGCTATCATATGATTGTGATGTTAATCAAGAGGAAATATTCGGTCCAGTTGTTTCGTTAATTTCTTTTAAAACAGAAAAAGAAGTAGTTGATATGGCAAACTCTACAAAGTACGGTCTCTCAGCATCTATTTTTACAGAAAGTATTAGTAGAGGGCACAGGGTGGCAGCAAATATTGATTCAGGAGTAGTCTGGATAAATACCTGGATGCTTAGAGATTTAAGAATACCTTTTGGAGGAATGAAACAATCAGGAGTTGGACGTGAAGGGGGATTTAAATCTTTAGAGTTTTTTACAGAACCCAAGAACATTTGTGTTAAAATTTAAAAATGGAGTCAGAATTGGCAATAGAAATAAAGAGTGTAGATGCTGATCAGATAAGATCCTTAAGGCATACCGAATTAAGAAAAGGCCAAAATTTTTCTACTACATCTTATTTGAGGGACAATGAAGAAAGCACTTTTCACATGGCTAGTATTTTAGACAATAAGATTGTTACATGTGCTACATTTTATCCAGAAAAATCTAAAAAAATAAATGCTGTAAAACCGTACAGGTTAAGAGGCATGGCAACTGAGTCTAATTTTCAGAGAAGAGGCTATGCTAGAGAGCTTATGAGAGCAGCATTTTTAGAGCTTAAGTCAAAAGAAGCAGATTTTGTATGGTGTAATGCCCGATTATTGGCATTAGATTTTTATAAATCTTTAGGGTTTAAGATCTCTGGAGAGCTATTTGATATAGAAGGAATAGGGCCACATTACTATATGTATAAAAAGATTTAATAAGAAAATGAACGGAGAGAAATTCAATTCAGATAGGGCTCCTGGAGCAGTAGGGTTATACCCTCATGCTCGTAAGGTTGGAAATTTTTTATTTCTTTCCGGAGTAGGGCCCAGAAAAGCAGGTCAAGCAGAGATTCCAGGAGTCACGTTAAATTCAGATGGAGAGATTCAAAGTTATGATATTGAAAATCAATGTCATTCTGTCTTTGAAAATATTAAGTTTATTTTGGAAGACTCGGGATCCTCTTGGAATAATATAGTAGATGTTCAGGTTTTTCTTACTAATATGAAAGCTGACTTTAGAAAATATAATGAGATATATGCAGAATATTTTAAGGACAATCAGCCATGTAGGACAACTGTTGAGGTTAAGAGCCTCCCTACGCCTATAGCAATAGAATTAAAAGTAATAGCAACAATATAAAAATTATAAATTATGGCAATAAAAAACCCCTTTAACCTGCAAAAATGGATAGACGAAAACAGACATTTATTAAAGCCTCCTGTAGGCAATAAAAATTTATATATTGAATCGGAAGACTATATCGTAATGATAGTTGCCGGTCCAAATGCAAGAAAAGATTATCACTATAATGAATCTGAAGAGCTCTTCTACCAAATTGAAGGAGATATAGTGGTCAAAACACAACAAAATGGAAAATTGGTTGAGGTTCCAATTAAAGAAGGAGAGATGTTTCTTTTGCCTCCTAAGGTCCCACATTCACCAGTAAGATCTGAAGGTTCAATTGGCTTGGTTATAGAAAGAAAAAGAAAAAAAACAGATAAAGATGGTTTAATGTGGTTTTCTGATACGGCTAACGTATTACTATATGAAGAGTATTTTAATCTAACTAATATAGAAAAAGA
>CENF01024214.1_pt1 | contig 72421 bp, 74 predicted proteins | sample 361291 | NCBI WGS metagenome assembly CENF01 (sample SAMEA2619399, study PRJEB7988) | marine metagenome | isolation source: saline water (ENVO:00002010), including | reverse complement strand
CTCCAAGATTGGAGCTATTTCTATGATTGGGAACAAGAAAATGAAGTCCGTCTAATGACCAGCTTTGAAACTACAGCCGAAGATGTGAAAAAAATGTTAGAGGGAATTCGTTGGGCTATGGGGGGAAATGCAACCGATGAATAGTAACCGACTGCTTGGTTCGCTAGAACTATTCGGAAAACGCATGTTTGCAGTAGCTGAAGGAAACGAGTCTGAGTCAATCAAACAGTGCCCAGACTGGGCTGTAAGCGATTTAATGGCTCATGTAGGAAGAGTCTATGGGGCTGTAACTTCAGTCATTGAGTCTGAAAGCCTTGAGAGACCGACCACACCATTCCCAACACCGCCAGAAAATAATCAGCGAGAATGGGCTATAGATAAATTCTCTGTTCTCTTGGAAGTGCTTGGCGGCAGTGATCCAGCGACTCCAGTGTGGACTTGGGGAAGAGATCAAGATATTCGATTTTTCATCAGGCGTATGACGCATGAAACGCTTCTGCACATGAGAGATGCCGAATCAGTTGATAGCGAATTCGTTGAAGTAGATGGTGACGTTGCTTGTGATGGGATAGGTGAGTACATAGACGGCGCATTGCAGCACTCAATGAATCCAAATAAGGAATTTCTTTATCCCGATGGTTCAATACATCTTCATCGAACAGATGGTGAAGGGGAGTGGCTTATTAAACCATCGGGTAACAAAATTGTAGTTACCCGTGAACATGCTAAGGGAGATGTTGCAGTTCGTGGAAGTGCCATTGACCTTTTGCTCTATCTTTGGGGCCGAGATCCTCAGGGTCTAGAGATTTTTGGAGAACCTGAATTAGCTCAAGCTTGGGGATCGTTAGCCCCTTAGCTCTGAATAGGCGGATAGATTCGTAATTCACCCTGCCAAGAATTGTGATGAGCAACATTGCCATAAGGTTCTCTGTTTAGCGGACCGAATTTCTTTTCGGGCCAACCCATAGGGATCATGCACCCAATCAATACATCATCGGGTATTTCTAATACTTCTCGGATAGTCTGTTCTGCTACTCCTTGAAAAGTTGTGAATACAGTCCCGAGCCCCAGCGCTCGAGCTGCCAGTATCAGATTTTGTGCAGCCGGGTAAATGGATGACCATACAAACGAGTCCCTTGGGGATCCATGAGGGTAAATCGGCTTTCCGCATACGAAAATAAGGACCGGGCAACTTTTGAGCGTTTTCAAGAGATGTTCCGTCCCATCTAGCATCAATTTATGTGACTTGTCAGGGCGATCCATTGAAGCAACTCTGGCAGCCATAGATCCCTCAATGGAATCCGCAATTGTGAGAATCTTTTCCTTATTTGTGACAATAACGAAATCTCTTCCCTGTGAATTACCTGGGCTTGGTGCCCACGTCGCAGCAGTTATGACTTGTTCTATCAAATCAGTTGAAACATCGTCAGGTTTCAAATATCGCATAGCTCGGCAAGTGCTCATTGCCTCAAAAACTTCCATGTCGTTTCCTTTCAGGATCTCTAAATTAGATGTCACACATAGCACTTAACATAGGCGTATGGCAGACAAATATGCGAACAAAGCTAAAGAATCGAGACGAAAGCATGGGGAGAAGCGATGCAGTCAGAAAAAGTCCTTTATTGATAGCCAAAATGCTTTTCTTCATAATCGAGGTCAAAGACCTTATCTATGTCAATACTGCAGGCAATGGCATCTAGCTTCTTATAAGGTGCACAGGGCAAGATTTCATCAAACAAATGCACTTTAGTTATATCTAAGATCCCAAGAGAAGCTTATTTTGGTATTTGATCTAAACCACCATGGTCCAGTGCAGCAGTAACGTGCCGCTCGGACATCATGGTTATCAATTCCTTGCCACGTTCGTTACTTAAATCAAGGGTTCCACCAGCGAAGACAGAAGTTGCCAGCCCTCCTATTAGGTGCGCAAAGCCATAATCGCTCCAAGCGCTATCAAGGCTGTAGCCTTCAACCCCGTTCTTAGAGAGTTCATTGTGGTAGGCAGTTACAAGATCCCTTTCGTTAGCTCTTCGTAATTCGGTTTCCATTGACCCGCCAAGCAGGTAAGCGAGGTCGTATGCGCCTGGCCCTCTCCCGATGCCTTGCCAGTCAATCACAGTTACCTCGTCATTCTCTGCATTTCCAAACAACATATTCTCTACCCTGTAATCCTGGTGAGCCAGAGTCCACGGGGCACGTTTTGCAAGCGCAGTATTGAGCTTCAGGTAAGATCTGCTAAATACCTGAAGGAGCTCGGCACCACCTTCAGGCAAATTTGACTCAAAGGTTGCTGCATAAACAGGGTAGATCTCTGGAAGAACTTGATCGACATATTCTATGCGTGGCCCAACCATAGAAGGTATCCATTCAAGTTCATCAACCTGTACTTTCTCCCACCATGCAGCGTGGATCTTTGCTAAAACCCTTACTGCTGCAAGAGCTTGCCGCTCTGACATGCCTGCAGCTTGATCAACCATTGTCAGATTGCATAGATCCTCCATAACAATCACGAATTCGGGAGTGCCAGGATTTATTGAAGCAAAATGAATATCAGGAAGTCCGGTTCCTGTAGCTTCACCCAATTCGTTATAGAACTTTACCTCTGCCTCAAACATGCCTAGAGCTACTCCCTGCTGTCGGTTCTCTTCAAAGGAGGAAGGAAGTTTAACAACTACAGAAGGGGGTAGATCTGATTTGTTTGATGCGTAGTTAAGTTCAACTCGGTAGATATCGCCCATGAGGCCAACGCCCTCACCAATCTTTTCGGATTCAAAGTTCGTTACATTAGTGCCAAGAACTTCACCGAGCCATTGTGGTGTAACTTCATCGAATGTAAATGGAATGTTTGGCATAACCTCTCCTTAGATACTTGTTGGTTTGGTCGGAGTAAAAGTGGCTGGTAGATGCTTTACTCCATGGATGAAGCTAGCAGCTAAGACATCAGGTTCGCCGCTAGCTTCAATATCAGGCAGTCGGCGAAATAATTCACGGAACATGACTGTGATCTCACGGCGAGCAAGATGTGCGCCTAAACAGAAATGAGGACCTGGCCCACCAAAACCTAAATGATTGTTTGGTTGACGCAGTACATCAAACTTGTAAGGGTCATCAAAAACCTCTTCATCACGATTTGCGGCTAGGTAAAACATGCAGACTTTATCGCCTGCTTTCATATCTTGTTCGCGAAGAACGATATCTTTTGTTATCGTTCGTCTCATATAGGTAACAGGGCTAGCCAATCGAACGATTTCCTCAACTGCTGTGGGAGCAACAGTATCAAAATCAGACTTCCAAATTTTTCGTTGCTCTGGGTTATCTGTGAGGTATTTGAGGCCCCAACCAATTGCATTTCTTGTGGTCTCATTTCCGGCAACGACTAAGAGAATAAAGAAACTAGCTAGGTCGCCACTCGTAAGTTTGTCATCTTCAAGATCCGCATTGACGAGTTTGCTTGTCAAGTCATCACTATCAATTCCAACTTTAGACTCAGCTACTTCGTTCATGATTGACTGTAATGTAATGCCAGCTTCGAGAATAGCCGAGAGTATGTCGCCTCCTGGCGGCACATATTCTGAATCTCCTGCGCCAAGAATCACATTAGAACAATCAAAGACCTCTTCGTAGTAGGAAGACGGGATACCCATCAAGTCGCACACGATTTTTAAAGGTAATGCTGCAGCGACGTCCACAATGAAATCAATTTCACCCTTTTCGCTGACGTCATCAATGATCGTACCCGCTACTTCTTGAACCGAATCTTCAAGTTTGGAAAGCATTCTGGGAGTAAACCCCTTTGAAACTATTCTCCGAAGTCGCGCATGGCGGGGGTCATCCATAGCGATCATTGAATTAAAGAATTCGTTAAATTCAGGTGGGCTATCAAGGATCGTTATTCCTTGTGCTGAACTAAATATGTCTGGATTTCGAGAGGCATAGGTGATATCTGCGTGTTTGGTTAGAATCCAGGTTCCTTTCCCCTGCGGGATAGGTGAACCTTCCGGCATTTGCGGCTCAGGTACAAATGCAACAGGATAGTGGCTACGGTATTCTTCTAAATCAGTCTCTATCTGTTGTTGTGGTCGAACCCAGAATTCGCCATGGATAATGTTCGGTTCAGGGATTACTGCGTTAGTCACGATGTCATATTAGGTCTAGATATGACCAAGGGCAATTAAACGATGACTCAAAGTTTGCTGAATCATCAGTTGTGATTGGTGGAGCTGGGGGGAATCGAACCCCCGTCCGTTTCGGATTCATCGTCCGCGATACGACCATTCCCATGATTGTGGTTTTCGGCACCCACACTGCCGGGTCAGTTGGGTCATAAGACCTCGCCGCCGGTTCTTTCTCCGGTGTCAGAAGTCTTTCCTACTGTCAGCGGTCTTTCCCTGCCGTCCACCACTACTTCTGTTGCCAGGCTGTAGTGGTCAGGCCCCGGGAATCATTACTGGTCCCGATGACTCTCTAACGCCTAAAAGTTAGGCGGCGAGAGCGACACGAGAGTTGCCGTGTCTTGTTTGCCCCGTTTTGGAGTCTGAGCAACTCCGGTCGCACGATCCGACGAAACAACCGCCACGTCGAAACCGATCAGCCCCTTGTCAAATAACTATTTTGAAAGGCCTCTTGTGAAGCCCCTCAAATTATCACGATAGCGGGTAATTGTGACACAATAACAAAGGAGGAAAATCTTGAGTGAGCAATGTGATGTGATCATTTTGGGTACCGGAGCTGCCGGCCTCACTGCTGCTCTTGCAGCAGCTCATGAAGGCGCGTCTGTGCGAATTTTTGAGAAATCTGAACTGATAGGCGGAACTACGGCTATTAGCGGTGGAATTATTTGGATTCCAAACAATCATTTACAAGAAGAATCGGGAGTTGAAGATTCCCGAGAGAAAGCATTGTCGTATCTTGAGTCACTTTCGTTAGGTCAAATAGATTCCGATATGGCGGCAATGTTCGTTGATACCGGACCGAAAATGCTCAAGTGGATCGAGGATGTCACCCCGTGCTCGTTTCACCTAATCCGCAATTACCCTGACTACCATCCCGAACACCCTGGGGGGTTACCTGATGGAGGTCGCTCAGTGGATAATGGTTTATTTTCATTACCTGAACTTGGGGAGTGGGCTTCATTAATTCGTGGTCAAGAAAAGGGCAGCCCTGTTAAGCTCACGGAGACTCCATTAGGTGGAGCAACAGAAAAGCCTGACCGTAAAGTTTTAGGGGAACGAATCCGAAGTGGGCAGATAGGTATGGGGCTAGCTCTTGTAAGTGGATTGCTCCGGGCACTTTTGGATTTAGGAATTAAGCCGAATGTCAATACGCCTGCAATAAAACTTCTTTCAGATGATGAGGGTGTGAAAGGCGTTCAAGTGAAAGAAGATGGAGAGTATGTCGAGATACTAGCCGAGAAGGGTGTGATCATAGCCACCGGAGGTTTCGAGTGGAATAGTGAACTCGTTAGAACATTCTTAAGAGGTCCTATGAACGCCCCTGCAGGTTCACCTGAAAATACAGGCGATGGGTTGCAGATGGCAATGAAAGTTGGAGCAAAACTAGGAAATATGCGAAATGCATGGTGGGTTCCTGTAGTCAAAGTTCCAGGAGAAATGCAATACGGTCATGAATCAGTCCGCCTCATACTCTTAGAACGAACCCGCCCTCATTCGTTCATGGTTAACCGAGAGGGCAAACGATTCACAAACGAAGCGGGTAATTACAACGCTATGGGAGGAGTATTCCACGCTTTTGACCCGCAGAAATTTGAATATCCTAATAACCCATGTTGGCTTATCTTCGACCACAAGCATAAATCGTTGTATGACGTGGCAGGATGCCCTGCAGGTGAAAATGCTCCTGACTGGATGACTCAAGCAGAGACAGTTGAAGAACTGGCAAACTTGATAAACGTGAACCCGAAAACGTTCAAAGCTACCTTTGAGCGTTTCAATCATTTTGCGGCCGAAGGGAAGGACCCAGACTTCAAACGAGGTGAAAGCGCTTACGACACTTTCAATGGCGATCAGTCACAAGAAGGAATCAATGCAACCCTTCAGCCTCTCTTGACCTCTCCTTATTACGCTATCAAGGTTGAGGGTGGCGCACTTGGAACCAACGGAGGCCCCAAAACAGATGCAAATTGTAGGGTCCTCTCACTAAATGGAGGTGTTATAAACGGTCTTTACGCTGCAGGGAATGCAATGGCAGCGCCAACCGGAATGGTTTACGGTGGCGCAGGAGGAACAATCGGACCAGCGATGACATTTGGGTACATCGCCGGCATGTCGGCAGCTAATCGTTAGAACCCTGCTTCGTGCTTCTTGCCATGGCTCGTGCAGCTTCACGATCTGCTTCACGTTGAGCTAATTGACGGCGCTTATCAACAAGGTTCTTCCGCTTAGCCAAAGCCAATTCCACTTTCGCCTTCCCATGCCTGAAATACAGTGAAAGAGGAATCAATGTAAGTCCTTTTTGGTCCACTTGAGCCTGCAACTTTAGAATTTCTCTTTTATGCAGAAGAAGTTTCTTAGGCCGGTCTGGTTCGTGAGAGAAGCTAGGACTTGAATGATCATATTTACTAATATGGCAAGAATTCAGCCAAATCTCTCCGTCATGTATTCTACAAAAAGCTTCAGCTAGTTGAGCCTGGCTATTACGTAAAGATTTAACCTCACTTCCTTTTAACACCATGCCGGCTTCTATCGTGTCAAAAATTTCAAACTCTCTCTTAGCTTGACGATTAGTTGCAACAATACGCTTTCCCGAATTACCCATGATGACCCGAGGCTAGCGCTAATAGGGGGTTTAAGTTGGGAAGAGCTATATTTCCTCAACATATCTCAATCTAAAGTCTGCTGTATCATATAAGCATGCTTGTGATCGCAGAGGATATTAGGACCCAAATCATCAAACATGCCATTGATGAATTGCCAAACGAAGCATGCGGGCTCTTCTCGGCAAAGCCTGATTCAAACATCTTGGCATGCTTCTACCCAATGGAAAATATTGCAGAATCAGAGAAAATCTATCAACTAAATCCATTAGAAATGATGAAAGTCGAAGACATGGCCGATACCGCCGAAACCCAAATTATTGGGGTAATGCACAGTCACACGCATACCCCTGCGTACCCATCACCGACAGATGTCCGAGACGCAACAGATTTTGATCCTCTAGGGGCTTGGCACTACTTAATAGTTTCGCTGCAAGACAATCAACCTGTAATCAGGAGTTTCAGAATCAAGAACCAGGAGATAGCTGAAGAAGAAGTCACTTTCATCAGTCCCTAACCTGTGAGTTAAAGTGCTGAATTGTGAAAAAGGCGACATAATTAGGTATGGCATTACTTGGTTCAATCCTTGATCTCATAGGGAACACGCCCATAGTGGATGTATCGAATCTGAGCCCTAATCCAGATGTCAGAATTCTCGCAAAGCTAGAGAATCAAAACCCTGCAGGTTCAGTAAAGGATCGCATTGCTAAATCAATGATCTTGCAAGCTGAAAAGGACGGACTTCTCAAACCGGGGGCTACTTTAATTGAGCCATCTTCTGGGAACACGGGTATTGCTCTGGCGATGATCGCATCCATGCGTAATTATCAACTTAAAATAGTACTACCCGAGAATGTTTCGGTGGAAAGAAAGCAACTTCTAGAGGTATGGGGTGCTGAGATCATTCCCTCTCCAGGTGAACTAGGCTCCAATGGTGCGGTGAAACTTGCCCAAGAGCTAGCAGAGCAAAATCCAGAATGGGTATTCCTGTATCAATATGGGAATGAATCAAACCCCCAAATTCACTACGAAACAACCGGTCCAGAAATCCTTGCCGATGTTCCAGACATTACACACTTTGTAGCAGGGCTGGGAACTTCGGGAACACTCATGGGCGTTGGAACTTTCCTCCGCGAACAAAAGCAAAATATTCAAATTCTTGCAGTGGAACCACCATCTGGAGAAGCAGTTCAGGGACTCAGAAGCTTAGATGACGGGTTCATACCTCCAGTATTTGAAAATTGGAAAGGACTAGAAATCCTTAATGGCAAGAGAATCGTCAGACCACAAGAGTCGCTATATTACACAAGGCAATTAGCCAACGAATGTGGAATATTCTCGGGAATCTCCTCAGGTGCGGCCCTTGCAGGAGCAATCAGAGTTGCTGAGAAGGTTGAAACAGGAGTTGTTGTTTTTATTGTTTGCGACGGAGGGTGGAAATACCTTTCCACCGGAGCATGGTCCGGTGATTTAGATGATGTGGCTGACTCCATCGAGTCAATAATTTACTTCTAACTAATTCAAAATCTTCCGTGTAGCTTTCTAAATAATTTAAGAAATGCCTCTACGATTGGATGTATGCCAAGTAACCAGCCGATAGGGATCTTTGATTCAGGTTTTGGTGGGCTTACTGTCGCTAGGGCCATAATAGACCTCTTGCCATGTGAAGACGTTGTCTATTTTGGCGATACTTCAAGATATCCATATGGGCCCCAACCTTTGGAAAAGATTAGATCTTATTCAAATCAAATATCTGATTACCTCATTAAAGAATACGATGTGAAAATGATCGTAATTGCGTGCAACACAGCATCAGCTGCTGCAGAGGATAATTTGCGACAGTCAACGAATATCCCCATAGTCGGTGTAATAGAGCCAGGTGCTCAAGCTGTTGTCGAAGTATCAAAGACCAAAAAGATAGGTGTTATCGGAACAGTAGGAACAATAAATAGTCAGGCATATGACAATGCAATTGAAGGAATTGGCGCAAAGGATATAGAACTTGTCAGCGTGGCATGCCCAGGTTTCGTGGAGTTCGTTGAGCGAGGAGAATACGCCGGAGAGCAAGTACGTATTCTAACAGACCGACTTCTTGCTCCAGTTATCGAATCCAATGTCGACGCCCTCCTGCTCGGTTGCACCCATTACCCTTATTTGGCTAGAGCGATAGGTGCATCTGTAGGTGAAGACGTTGTCTTAGTGTCATCAGCAGATGAAACAGCGTTTGCTGTTGCAAAGTCTTTAAGCGAAAAAGATCTCAAAACCACAAATATAAATCAAGGAAACAGAACATTTATCTCCTCAGGCGATGTATCTTGGTTTGCAGAGCAAGGTCAGAAGTTATTTGGACCTGAATTAGAAAAAGCGACATCCCATAACTGGAGTTAAATAATTGTGAACCCCCCGACACTGAAAGTTACCGTACTCGGATGTAGCGGAAGTTACGCAAACGCAGGTGGAGCATGTACGGGCTTTCTTGTCCAAAGCCCCGAAGCTAATGTCTGGTTAGATGCTGGTCCTGGAACACTAGCGAATCTGCAGGAACATGTCTGCTTATCAGAGCTAACAGCAATAGTGCTCAGTCACGAACACGCAGATCACTGGTTGGAGCTTCCAGTAGCTTACAATGCCATACGCCACTATCTGCTGTGCGAACCTATTCCGGTCTACGGGACATTAGGCACGTTCACACTAGCAAGAAAGATGTGCGAAAATATTGAAGAATCGTTTCGCTGCAACATAATCAGCGATAAATCATCTTTCACAATAGCGGACCAAGAATGGCGTTGCTCCAGAACTGACCATTACGTTGAAACTTTGGCACCAAGAGTTGAAGTAGGGGATTCAAGCATGGTCTTTTCTGCTGATACAGGTCCAGAATGGGATATTGCACAGCTTGGCGAAGACATAGATTTATTAATAGCAGAATCTACATTCCTCTCTCATAGAGAAAAAGAGAAAATACTGCACCTTTCAGCTCGCCAAGCAGGAGTGATGGCTCAAAAAGCAAATGCCAAACAATTAGTACTCTCGCACATTGCGCCCGGTGAAGACCCTTCACAACATCTTCAAGAAGCCCGAGAAGCTTTTGCTGGGGAAATTTCGTTAGCCTGTGTGGGCAAACAATTCGTAGCCTAGTAAAGGAGTCTAAGTGGGGCGAGCAGATGGAAGAAAAGTAGATGCGTTAAGAGAAATAAGCTTCACGCGAGACTTCACAACTATGGCTGATGGGTCAATATTAGTAGAATTCGGAAATACTCGAGTTCTTTGTACTGCTTCAGTTGACGATGATGTCCCACGATGGATGAGGGGCACAGGGACAGGATGGGTTACCGCAGAATACTCTATGCTACCTGGATCATCACCAGAGCGCATAAGAAGAGAGACCAAAGGGCCCAAAGGAAGGACTCAAGAAATACAGAGATTAATAGGGCGATCCCTGCGAGCAGTTTGCGACATGGAAAAACTGGGTGAGCGTCAAGTCACAGTCGACTGTGATGTGCTTCAAGCAGATGGTGGTACTCGTGTCGCATCGATATGTGGCGGACTGCTTGCTCTTCATGATGCATTGTCAAGACTGAAGGCACGGAAACAAATCAACGAGCACCCAATCCTAGAAGCATGCGCTGCGGTATCAGTCGGGATTATCAATGGAGAGGCCAGATTAGACCTACCCTACGAAGAAGATTCCAAAGCGGACACTGATATGAACGTGGTTATGACTGAATCGGGGGAATTCATAGAAATTCAAGGGACAGCGGAGAAGTTTTCTTTTTCGAAAGATGAATTGTCATCATTGCTTACTTTGGCGGAGAAAGGAATTAACGAAATCATTGATCTCCAAAAGGAACTTCTTAAAACTCCTCCCCAAAACAGATGAAATTGATCTCCGCTACTGCCAATCCTCACAAATATAAAGAGATGAAACAAATAATGGCTGGCAAGGTAGAGATATTGCCACGCCCTTCTGAAATCCCAGAAGTTATAGAGGATGCGCCTGACCTTCTAGGCAATGCATGCCTAAAAGCTCAAGCGGTAGTGAAAGCAACTGGTATGCCAGCAATAGCGGATGATACTGGACTTGAAGTTGAAGCATTGAATGGTGAACCTGGGGTTCTCTCTGCTCGATACGCTGGCCCCGATGCACAGTCAGAAGATAATATTCAGAAGTTATTGGGTGAATTATCCAACGTCACAGTAGACAAAAGAGGCGCTCAGTTTAGAACTGTCATTGTTGTTTTATGGCCTGATAAAACTTATGTAACTGCCGAGGGTATAGTTTCTGGAAAAATCGCTTTATCCCCAAGGGGAAATTTAGGCTTCGGTTACGACTCAATTTTCCTACCCTCCGAGGTTACTGGGAGAACGTTCGGTGAAATCAGCGATTCAGAAAAAAATAAGATAAGTCATAGAAGCCGAGCGTTAACAGAAATTTCTAGAGTTCTTTTGTCCATTTCATAGATCTTTGCGAATCTACCAAACTTAAGCCATCTTTTGGTCAGGCAAGCTTTTGCTCGCTAAGAGCATGAAGAGCCCTCCGAGCAAAGCCGCCACCAACGAGAAAAGCCAAGCATAACTATAGTCAAAGGAGTCAGCGATTAACCCAAAACCTAAAGGGGCAAACATTGCGCCTAAACGAATGCTTGTCTGCACAATGGCCGTCGCCTCTCCTGGTTCATCGCGATGATGTTCGATAATTCCCAGCAGTGCCAAACCAGGCCATGACCACCCGATTCCGAAAATAAATACAGAGCCAACTGCAATAGAAGCTTTAGATTCAATAGCGAAAAGTACAAATGATAATGACCCAAATAGAAGTGACGCGGAAACTGCTTTAAATCTATCAAACTGGAAACGGTCTGCTAAGAAGCCCCACGCCAAACGAGAAATAATCATCAAGATCCCTCCGAGCCCGAGAATTAATCCGGCAGCTCCATCGGTATATCCAGCATTTTTCGCTGACGTCGTCAGAAATCCTGAAACGGTGACAACGGCTGCAGCGGAGAACGCACCAGCGAGAGCGAGAAGTCGCAAGTGGGATAAGCGCCACATTTCACGGCGGGAAGAAAAACTCGTTCCGCCTATCAAAGGTGCATCGGGAATGACAAACCAAGCAGGGAAAGCTAGCAGAGCTACCACCAAAAAAGTCCCTTTCCACCCGAAAGCCACCCCAAGAGTGGGGACAGCAAAGCCCGCAAGAGCTGTTGCAAAGGGGACAGCGGATTGTTTTGCCGCCATTGCGATTCCCTGCCTATCTAAAACTACAGAGGAGGATATCAAAGTGTTCGTTGCTGGATGGATGATGCCCTCGGCTACGCGATTTAATCCTATGAATAACATTAATAAGAAAAAAGTATTCCCCAGTGAACCCGTGAGGAGAGCGGCGATCGAAGCAATAATAACGCCGTATCTTAAAACACGTTTAGGCCCTGTTCGGTCAGCAATTCCCCCTGATGATGACATAACGATGCTTGAAACTAAATACCCAAAAGTGAGAATTGCACCAAGTTCAGTGTCACCGAACGAAAGATCTTCTTTTATCTCTGGAGCAAACGCGCCAAGAAGAAAACCTGGAAGCGCAACAAGGGCTATTGCGTAAGCAGAAGCACCGGTGGGACGCCAAAAGGTCCTGTCTTTGTCTTCAGGGGAATGTTCTCTTGTCACTCTATGAAGCTACTGCGTATTTTTAATGAAAGCTCCGAAGCTAATATTGTCATATTGACTATATATAATGGTAGGGTTATAAATAAAGGTGAAATCTATGCAGGAAAAATCAGAATCGTATGCTTTGTATACTGATCATTATGAATTCACCATGCTTGATGCGTTGGTGCAGTCAGGACAAGCACGCAAAGGGTCTACTTTCGAAGTCTTTGCACGCGAACTTCCCTTAGGAAGATCATTTGGTGTTTTTGCTGGTATTAGTCGTTTATTGCCGAAACTAGAAAACTTTTACTTTAGCGACGACATATTGCGATTCTTAAGGGAAGAAAAGATAGTTTCAAAACAAACCCTAGAATTTTTGTCCTCGTTCAGCTTTACGGGAGACATTGTGTCTTATCAGGAGGGAGAGACGTACTTTCCATACAGTCCAGTAATTACCGTTGAGGGAAACCTAGGGGAAGCTCTACTTATTGAGACGTTACTTCTGTCAATAATAAATTTTGATTCTGCAATCGCTACAGCGGCAGCAAGAATTGTGTTAGCAGCAAACGGTCATTTGGTTATGGAGGCAGGGTCGCGACGTATTGAACCCGAAGCAGCTGTCAATGCTGCCAGAGCAGCTTATATAGGGGGAGTTGAAGTTACGTCAAACCTTGAAGCAGGCCGGCGCTGGGGTATCCCGACTGCCGGAACAGCTTCGCATGCCTACACTCTCTCATTTCAATCTGAGATGGATGCCTTTGAGAATCAAGCAAAATATTTAGGAGAAAATTCTATTTTTCTTGTTGACACATACAACATTGAAACTGGCATTGTTAATGCAATTAAAGCCTCAAACGCTAAGTTGAAAGGAATACGAATTGACTCAGGTGACCTGGCCACCAGTGCAAAATCAGCGCGAGAACTCCTTGATGGACTCGGAGCACCCCAGGCACAGATAATGGTCTCTGGCGATTTAGACGAATACAAAATTCGGGCACTGGCAGATGCGCCAATAGATGCGTTTGAATCAGGACACAGGTTAGTCACTGGGTCTGGGGCAGCTTCTGCTGGTTTTGTCTACAAACTAGTTGCTATTGAAGACAACCCCTCAGTGTCGAGGATGCGCCCAGTTCAAAAGCAGTCTGAAGGGAAAACTTCTCTAGGTGGAAAAAAATTAGCAAAGAGAAAAGTTGGCTTTGATGGAGTGGCCGTTGAAGAATCAATATTCATTGATGGCTCTTCACGAAAGGATTCTCCTTCAGAGGGCTATAGGGACCTTCAGAGTGAAGTCATGTCTTGTGGGAAAATACTCAATCTCCTAACGGTAGAAGATTCGCGAAACCATCTAATGAAAATCATGCCCGAGATACCGAAAGAAGTCCGACTCAGGGTAGACGGAGAACCGGCCATCCCAACAATTATGTATGAAGGAAAGCAAAAGTGAATAAACCGAAGAAAGCACTTGTCATAGTTGATGTCCAGCCAACATTTTGTGAGGGGGGCTCCCTACCGGTAGAAGGAGGCAATGAGGTTGCAAGGGAGATAGCAACTTATGTCGTTCAAGATGAAAGATATGATTGCATTATCACTACTCAAGATTGGCATATAGACCCAGGAGCACATTTTTCGGACCAGCCAAACTATCAAGAAACTTGGCCCGCGCATGGAGTAGCCGGAACAGATGAAGCTAATCTTCACCCCGAACTCTCCAAGATAAGTGACAAAATAAACTATTCACTCAAGAAAGGAATGTTTGAAGCAGCTTATTCAGGGTTTGAAGGACGCGATGGCGAAGAGAGCTTAGAGCAAATTCTTTCAAAGGAATCTATCGAAACTGTTGACATTGTGGGTCTGGCTTTCGATCATTGTGTGAAAGCAACGGCAATTGATAGCGCACAAAATGGTTTCAAGACAAGGGTTTTAACTAAACTAACAGCAGCAGTTTCGCCAGTTAACGTAAGCGTCGTTTCCAAAGAAATGACTGCTCATGGTATTGAGGTCGTAAGCTAATGGCCAAAAATCCGCCTCTACTTTCGAGAAATCTATCCACCGAAGATACCGAATTTGTCAAGAGTTATGAGCCGGCAGATTATCCGCCTAATGCAGTAACAGCTGATGTAATTCTTTTAACTATTCGCTCGGGAAGACTCGCTGTCTTATTAGTTGAGCGAGCAAACCCTCCGCAAAGTGGTTCATGGGCTCTACCCGGAGGACACCTTCGACCAGAAGAATCAATACATGAAACTGCGCTCAGAGAACTAGCAGAAAAGACTGGATTTGCTGCGGAACCTGCCCATCTTGAGCAACTCCAGACTTATTCCACCCCAGGGCGAGATGCAAGAGATTCTAAAATGAGAGTTACGTCAGTAGCATACTTAGCTTTCATGCCTGATCCTGGAACTCCAAGAGCAGGCTCAGATGCTCGTTTAGCTAGATTCTGGGCTGTTGATGATTTGCCGGAATTCAACTCTCAATTAACTTGTGAGGATGGCCCTACCCTCGCATTTGATCATGCTGCGATGTTAAGAGATGGACTCGAAAGAGCAGCATCAAAATTAGAGTACACAACGCTTGCGACAGCGTTCGTAGATGAACAATTTACTATCTCGGACTTGCGGAGAGTTTACGAAGCAGTCTGGAGAAATCATATTGATGCTCCCAACTTTTCACGAAAAGTCAAAGCCACATCGGGCTTTATAGAATCAACAGGAGTAAAGCGACCAACTGGTAGAGCTCCTGCTGGCCTCTTTGTCAAAGGGGAAGCCGATATAATTTCACCACCATTTTTTAGGCCGGCAGATTAGGAAACAATACTCCTCTATTGTGTGATTTATCGTCAGATCTTAGATAACCTTACGAAACCAAGCGCCGGTGGCGGAATTGGCAGACGCGCAGGGTTTAGGTCCCTGTGTCCATTAGGATGTGTGGGTTCAAGTCCCACCCGGCGCACACCAAATAAAATATGGCGTAGAGGAATAAACCCTCTAAAATCAAATAAAGAGCAACCGTAACCGGAGTTAAAATGACCATTCCAACACAAGCATCTGATGATATTTCCCGAATAGCCGGGCAGTTTAATATTTATTCGCAATTATTAAGGAATAGGATTGTCATGCTTTGGGATCAAGTCGATGATGAGATTGCTAAGGAGATCACTGCACAGTTGTTATATCTAGAAGGTGAGGATCCGGAAAAAGATATTTGGTTGTACATCAACTCTCCAGGAGGTTCGGTGACAGCTGGAATGGCAATATACGATACTATGCAGCTAATTAAACCTGATGTATCTACATTGTGTCTAGGATTGGGGGCTTCAATGGGGCAATTTCTTCTTGGGGCAGGAGCTCAAGGTAAGCGATATTCACTCAAGCACGCTCGGATAATGATGCATCAACCACTTGGAGGTATTCAGGGTCAAGCATCAGATATCGCAATCCAAGCTGAACAGCTTAGTTATATCAAGAAATTAATGGCAGAGTTGATAGCTGGACACACCGGACAAACGGTTGAACAGGTCCAAACTGATTCAGATCGAGACCGTTGGTTCACAGCTGAGGAAGCTAAAGAGTATGGCATTGTTGATCATGTTATTACGACTCGTGGAGAGGTCGACTAGCATAGCGACTAGTTATTGAGATCTAACGGAATCTCCGCAGTAGGCACAGGGGATTCTTCATCAAAATCTATTCCGCAAACAGTTTCGCCATAATTCTCTAGTATTTCAATAGAGGCGATGCTCTCGTTGATTTCGTTTTGGAACTCCACAAGGATCATGGGTCTATCATCTGGTGCTGATGCCATTAGGGCCTCAAGAATACTCTTATATAGATTCACTACCTGAATTGTGTTCTGTGCAATTTCTTCTGGAGGGTCTGTGGATAAAACCTTAAGGTCCATGATTGCTTTCTCTACACTTTCGGGATTATTAAAATCAAAACTATTCAGAGGTGAGTCAGGCGCGGCCACTGTAATAAAGTCCTCACAGAATGACAGTGGGTCAGAGGTTTCTTCTCCTGAGCACGCAAAAGCTAAAGGAAAGACTACAACGATACTACAGATGTATCTGAACATGCCCTAGGCGCTGGACGCAATCTTTCTTAGGTCTTGGATCGCTTTAGCAGGTCCATTAGGGTGGTTAAAAACTGCGCTACCTGCAACAAAGACATTTGCTCCCGCTTTTGTTGCTTGACCAATGGTGTTTTCGTTTATGCCACCATCAATTTCAATATGGATTGACAAATCTCTTTCGGTGATTATGTTACGCAACACTTTGATCTTGTCCTCTTGCGATGGCAAATACTTTTGTCCGCCAAATCCAGGATTTACTGACATAATCAAGACCTGATCAACGAGATGAAGCACATTGGTGATGCTTTCAATTGGAGTAGAGGGGTTAAGGGTTACCCCAGCTTTTGCACCTGAGTTTAAAATAACATTCAGAGTTCTATCTAAATGACGAACCGACTCAACGTGGACCATTATGAGTTCACACCCTGCCTCAATAAACATTGGGGATAAAAGGTCTGGATCTTCTACCATTAAATGTGCTTCGAAAGGTATCTCAACGTTTTTTCTGCACGAGGCAACCGTGTCAGGGCCTATGGTCAGATTTGGAACAAAATTTCCATCCATAATATCCCAGTGGATCCGATCTGCTCCGGCCTCTTCTAGTGCTTCTAATTCAGAGCCCAAACGACTAAAGTCTGCAGGAAGAATTGAAGGGCATATTTCTATGTGGAGGTTGTTCTCATTCATTCAGGGTCCTCGTAGCGTGGGTGATTTGTTCAAACTACATTATTACGCAAACAATATCTTTACTTGTCATAATTTCTTTTCTTGCCAACTTTAATCCTTCAATTATCACTTGAGAAAATAACATTGGGGTTCAGAACGCCTTTAGGGTCAAATGCTCTTTTCATTTCAGCAAAAAGCTTAAGCTCGTTTTCGCTCCGTTGGAAGTGTAGATATGGTGCTTTTGAGCGACCGATTCCGTGCTCTGCAGAAATGCTTCCTTCGAGTGAGACGACAAACTGTAGTATCTCTTCCTCTAACGCATTAACTTTTGGCTCAGATTGCAAGATATTGAGATGCATGTTTCCATCAGCACAATGACCAAATACGTAAGGCGAACATAAAGGATTTATCTTCCTGCAAATCGTGTCGATACTCTCAAGGAAGTGGGATAGATTTCTCAGAGGTAATGTCACATCCAACTTAAGCGGAATGCCCTTCTGTGAGATAGCGACAGTATGTAGCTCCCTATACTGCCATAGTCGCTGCCGTTCGCCATCTGTGGTAGCTACTAAAACCGAATTATGTGTTTGGAGAATTTTTCCTAGAACACCTTCGCTTAATCGGTCAGAGATGTTATGGTCCCCAGCAAACTCACATAGCAGGTATGTCGAGTGTTTGTTTTCCCAAAGAGGTTGGACCCCATAAGCCTCCCTCACAAGATTTACTCCCTTTTGAAAGAACAATTCACAGGCGACAATTTCAGAATTAGAAGTGACGCAGTCTTCCGTCAGGTTAATAGCCTCTTGGATATTGTCGAAACCAAAGAGGATAGTGACCTTCTCTTCTGGTTCAGGCCACAATCGTAACTTGGTGCGTGTCACGATAGCAAGAGTCCCTTCACTGCCGCACAACAAACTCGGCAAATGGTATCCGGTATTATCTTTCTCCAGCCCATTTAAGTTGCCCACAATTGTCCCTGTTCCTGTGACTGCTTCAACGCTTATGATTTGACTGCGAGTAGTCCCGTACTTTAAGACATTTAGGCCCCCTGCATTTGTGGCAATTGTTCCTCCGATAGTTGCTGAATCTCTTGCTCCGAAATCCACTCCGTATATCAATCCTCTTTCAGAAGCTAAATTTTGAATTTCTAAAAGTGTTGTTCCTGCCTCAGCGATAATCTGATTTTTATGTGTGTCCGAGAAATTTGCATTATTCATTTTCCTCAATGAAATAATCAACTCACCATCTAAAGGAACGCTTCCTCCGACCATTCCGGTATTTCCACCTTGCGGAACTATTTTCACTTCATTGGCTGAACACCAGCTGAGAATTTCTGCAACCTCATCAGTTGAATGAGGGGAAATAACTGCAGGCGTAAAACCTTTATACCTGCCAGTCCAGTCATCACTATATGTTTTTATGATGTCTGGATCTTCATTTATTCTGCCTGGGCCTAACAAGCTCCTCAACTCTTCAATGCGCATATATGGATCGTAATGCCGACATTACGAACGTATAAGGATATGAATTGTTAAACATAGCAAAATACGGCCCTTTAACTCCTAGACTTTTAATGTGGACAAAAAGTCAGCCAACGATATCCATCAAGCATCGCCATATCCCTTCGCCATCAGGTTCTTCACTGAGATGAAAGCCTTAGGTGTCACCGAAGTAGCAGTTTCGCCCGGTTCACGGAATACGCCACTAGTGTTAGCAGCTGATGCGACAGGCTTGAATGTAAAAGTCTTTTTGGATGAACGCGTTGCTGGTTTCTATGCTCTTGGACACGCAAAAGTTGCGAAATCTCCGGTAATACTTGTTTGTACCTCTGGTACTGCACTAGCGAATTACCTACCAGCTGTAATTGAAGCGAATCACTCTGGAGTTCCTATGATTGTATGCTCAGCTGACCGACCTCCCGAGTTGCGGCAGTGGGGTGCTGGCCAAACAATAGACCAAGTTCAAATTTATGGCACTAATGTTCGATGGTTTTATGACTTACCTGTTGCGAACAACACAGATCCGTCACAAGCTCAGAATATAGCTTTGCGAGCGTGGGACAGATCTGTTTCCGGCAGAGGCCCTGTCCACCTCAACTGGCCCTTTCGTGAACCTTTAGAACCCATGTCAGACCTAGAAGTTCCCAAAGCGAACTTGAAACCTTTCGATGCAGCTAACTTCTCTGATAAAGGTGTACAAAGGTTAATGGAGCTGGGAAAGAAATACGAAAATGGGTTAATTTCTGTTGGCCCAAATGACCTAGATGATGATGCAATAGAGCAAATTTGTCGGTTTTCAGAAATAGTGCATTGGCCGATAATCTCTGACCCTGGTTCTCAAATACGCGGGAGAGCTATAAGCGAAACAGTCATTACATCGGGAGAGATCCTGTGTGGATCGGTTCCTTTCACGGAATCGCTAGGTTCGACAGAGGTAGTAGTCCAAATTGGCTTAGCTCCAACGTCAAAGGCATATAAAAGATGGCTTAAAGAGAATCCACCGGAACATCATGTTCTGATATCACCCATTGTGGATTGGGTTGACCCAAGCAATTCAATAACAGAGATATACCAAGGTGATCTTTTCTTTCCGCACAGTGAAAGCACCAAGACTTTGAGAACGCATTCAGCATGGTTGGAGCAATGGAAGAAAGGAAACGCGATTGCGGCTTCTGCAGTGCAGCAACACCTGCAGGATGACCGTAATGAATTGTCAATCGTCAATGCAGTGATCGAAGGGGCAGATGATGAAGTGTACGTGATGTTCTCTAACTCCATGATAATTCGTGACGCTGAGTTGGCTCTCCAAAACAATGGGACTAATTACCGGACCTTATGCAATAGGGGGGCGAATGGAATCGACGGAATTATCTCTACAACTCTAGGGGCTTCGTTTGGGTCTGAAGGAAAAGTGATTTGTCTCATAGGGGATGTAGCTACAACGCATGACTTTGGCGGAATCCTAGCCAGTATGAGGTTAAAGGCTGATATGACTATCGTCATTTTTGATAATGGGGGAGGTGGTATCTTCTCGTTCCTGCCAATAAGTAACGCTATTGATAAAGAACATTTTGATAAATATTTCCTTACATCACCGAAACTGCCGTTCACAGATATTTTTGAATCTCTGGGTATTGATGTTTCTACTCCGGACACGATCAAAGAACTTAAAGCGGAAATGAAAAAGACAATATCAAAATCCGGACTTTCAGTTATTTATTATAAAAGTGACACTGATGCAACCTTGCGCGCTTTCAGGTCAATTAGGGACACATTCGACCAGGAAATTAGCCGGAAAGCATAGAGACATGACGGAAATACCTTGTCCGCTACATCTTTCGCACAAACCATTTGATGCAACGGGGGTTCTACTCCACGGATTTCTAGGAAGTCATAAATCAATGGAAGAGCTTTCCAGCTATTTAGATTCTTCGTATATATTGCCTGATTTGGTCGGACACGGAAGTAGTCCATGTCCGAGCGAAATTGGACACTACACACTTCAAGCCATGGTCAACCAGATCCATGAGGTTACAAATTCCACATTTCAAACACCATTTACTTTAATCGGCTATTCAATGGGGGCCCGTTTAGCTCTCAGTTACGCACTTGCTAAACAGGATAGGATTCGATCGCTAATCCTCATTGGTGGAAGTCCGGGCATACAAGACGAAGCTGACCGACATCAAAGGGCCTTAGATGATGTCCAGAAGATCGCATTGCTTGAAGACAGAGGACTTTCACAATTCGTCAACGCATGGGAGTCTCAAAGAATTTTCTCTTCACAGAGGTTTCTGCCAAGTGACAAGTTGTTAGCGCAAAGACGTGCAAGGCTATCTACAAAACCTGTTTCAATCATTAATCATTTGCGTGCATCTGGAACAGGGGTAATGAAGCCATTATGGGGCCAACTAGACAAAATTCACATACCTGTTTTGCTTATTGTAGGTAGTAAGGACAGAAAGTACGTTGAGATAGCTGAACGAATGCAACCCAAAATACCCTCATCAACGATATCGATACTCCCTGGATCCGGGCACGCAGTTCACTTTGAGAAACCTTTAGAAACTGCCGACGTAATCAATAAATTTGTTCGAGAGGTTCAATGATCCGCATCGAAAAGGCCCATTACGAGTTGATTAAGCCGGTAATCACATCAAAGTCACAAATTAGCTCGAGAGATGGCTGGGTCGTGACTATTGAGGAGGGCGAATTCACAGGTAGCGGAGAGGTTCTTCCATTAGAAGGGTGGTCAAGCATCACAATAGAGGAAGCATATTCTCAGCTTATATCCTATAAACAATTTGAGAGTTCACTGCTTGAACTCTCAAATGAAGTCCAATCAGCAATTAATGTTGCGAACTTAAATCTTGAAGCATCCAAAAACAGTCAATCCCTTTTAGAGTACCTAGGAGGAGGGTTAGACTATATTAAGGTCAACGCATTTCTTGATGGTTCCACTCAGAGAAATCTGAGATCAAGCTTAGACAATCACCGTGCAAATGGGCTTTCAGTCTTTAAAGTAAAGCTTGGTTTTAGAGATGATCAAGAGAGGCTCCAACTGCTCTCCGAAATTGTGAGAGAGGGTGAGAAAGTCAGACTGGACCCCAATAGCAGTTGGTCACTACAGTACGCCGTCACGTTTCTGGATCGGGCAAGGAAATTACTTGGCGATCGACTGGAATATGTTGAAGACCCCGTTGCGCATATTGAAGATCTCAAGAAACTAAGAAGCATTGTTCCAGTAGCTGTTGCTGTAGATGAGTTGTGGCATTCTATTGACGACCTTGAAGAAATCACCTTAGAGAATCTTAGCGATTACATTATAGTTAAACCCTCGTTGGTTGGTGGCATAAATCGAACGCTAGATGTTTCTTCGTATGCTGCTGAGAATAATATCCAAACGGTTATTTCTTCTACTTATGATGGACCGATTTCCTTGCCGGCATGGTGCGCTATCGCAGCAAAAATTGCACCTGAAGTAACACACGGGTTAGGGACCGCCGACTTATTTTCAAACGCTCAAATTCGACGATTTGCGCCCGAGTCCGGAAAAGTCTACTTCCATTAGAATCAAATTGAACGTCGTAAAATCTTTCCCATCGCGTTACGAGGCAGATTATCGACTATTTCGATAGCTTTCGGCAAGGCATAGTTTGGTAAAGTATCTCTTAGCTGAGCTCTTATATCTTTAATATCCATGGAGTTGTCAGGAGTGTTGGGAACACCAACAATTGTAACTACCTGACCCCATTCTTGGTCTTGTCTTCCAACGACAACGTGTTCTGAGAATAACCCGAGAGAATCTAGTTCTCGCTCTACAAGAGTCGGCCAAACTTTTTCGCCACCTGTAATAATGGCATCATCCAGGCGACCAGTTATTACAAGTCTTTGGTCATCTTGAAAAAAACCTGCATCTCCAGTTGCAAACCATGCATCATTGTTCCGAGGTTCATCGCCCAAATAGCGGTCGAAAAGAGTCGGTGTCTGTACAACGATTTCGCCATCACGTATTTCTATCTGTACATTCTGAAGAGGTGTTCCGTTGTAAACGATGCCACTTCCTGTTTCCGTAAGCCCGTATGTCGTTACTACATTTTCTGGGAGCAATTGCGGGGCTGCAGCTCCACCAATGAGAACCTTTCGAAAGACAGAAGGGTCTATCCGCCCTAATGCTGTAGGCACAAGAGATACAAGTGTTGACCCATTACGACCCGCTTCTTCACATAATTTGGCATCAAATTTTCGGTGCAACTTAAGCCCAACTCCATTGTGTAAGGCCCTACTGATAACAGAGAAACCTCCTATGTGCGAAACCGGAATGCAACATAGCCATTCGTCTGAACTATTTCGCACACCTAACTCTGATGAAGTCATTCGAGATGAAGCCTGAAGGGCAGCATTCTTTATAACGACTCCTTTCGGATTACCAGTCGTTCCGCTAGTGGCGATCACTAGAGCATCATCAGGCTCCATGGATGCCCCCTTAACCCTATGAGCGCCTGTTTCGCTGATGATTTCTGATACACCGAAAGCCCTAACTAGATGTTCCTTTCCAGCTTGCGGCAAGCGTTGATCAAGAGGAAATACGCAATTACCTTCGTCCCAAGCCTGAAGGAGTTTAGAGACAAAAAAATCGCAAGCATTCATATCTAAAGCAATTAATTTACCCATTCTCCTATATTGCCAGAAATTAAGAGAATAGGAGTGTGAATTAATGTAGTTTGGGGAAGTGGCGAATCAAAAAATATGTGTCTTTTGCGCTTCGAAAGAAGGCAATGATGAGTCATTCCTAAACGTCGCAAATGAACTCGGAGCAAAAATTGCGCAAAAGGGGTTCGGACTCATCTACGGTGGCGCACAGGTTGGCCTCATGGGTCAGGTAGCGGACGCAGCCCTTGAAAACCACGGTGAGGTTATAGGCGTAATTCCTGAATCATTAGCTGATCGCGAAATAGCCCACCCCGGAGTGAGCTCCTTGATTGTTACAACTGATATGCATGAACGGAAAAGACAAATGTATGACTTGGCTGATGCATTTATAGCATTGCCAGGAGGAATGGGGACATTAGAAGAGGTATTCGAGGCGGCTACATGGACAAAGCTTGGGATGCATCGCAATGGGGCTTACAAACCCGTCGTGCTACTTGATTATGGAGAATTCTGGCAAGATATGATCAGGTTTCTTGATTCCCAAGTCTCGGCTGGGTTCGTTAGTAAAGAGAGCCGAGAAATAGTCCGTAACGCTGACACAGTAGACCAAGCAATTGAACTAGCTGTGAAATTTCCACAAAGCAATGAGTAACGCATAAATCTTCAACGGTAAAATAAGATATGAAAGTGAATTGGGTAGGAAAAGGCGACACAGTGTATGACCGTGTCGGAGGAAGCGAATGGTTCTATCAATTACTTGACTTCTTTTATGAAGATGTCATTCGTAGAGATGAAATTCGCGACCTGTATCCAGATGATTTAACCGACTCAAAGAAGAATACAGCAGATTTCCTAATCCAATATTGGGGAGGCCCTTCAAGATACTCCGAAAGGCGCGGTCACCCCAGACTTAGGATGAGGCATGCGCCGTATACCATTGGCGAAGAACAGAAGGAATCGTGGTTAGCAAGTATGCGTTTCGCCCTTGATCAGATGAAACCCGTCAAAGAGGTAGACGAGGCAATGGCTGAATATTTTCTGATGGCTGCCGATCACATGAAGAACGTTGTTTGAGAATGAATGGCTGTGTTTGGAAGAGTAGACATTGGTTCGGCTAAAATGAACTACATGGATGAATTAAACTATTTACCATTTGATTGCGATAACCACTACTACGAAGCTGAGGATGCATTTACCCGCCATGTCCCAAGAGAGTGGCAACGACGTTGTGTCCAATGGTGTGAGATTAATGGCAGAAAACATCACATAGTCGGCGGTATGTTGAGTTCAGCTGTTGCGAATCCAACATGGAATCCAATCGCAAAACCAGGCGCACTTCACGAGTATTTCAGAGGCAACCCCACAGGAAAATCGCCGCTTGAAATGCTCAAGGATCGAGAGCCCCTTCCTCAAGAATATATGAACAAGGATGCAAGGGTTGAAAAGATAAGGGAACAAGGCCTCTCAGCGGTATGGCTGTTCCCAACGCTAGGTGTGCTCTATGAGGAACTCCTTAAGGAAGATATAGAGGCTGTCAAAGTATTATTTCGAGCATTTAATAAATGGTTGAATGAGGATTGGGGATTCAACTATCAAGACACAATTTTCGCAGCACCTTACATTAGCTTGTGCGATGTTGATTTCGCTGTCGAAGAGCTCCAGTCAGCCCTTAGTAATAATGCCAAAGTGATTTGTATCAGGCCGGCAGCTGTTTTGACCGCTGATGGGTATAAGTCTCCCGCAGATAGCATGTTCAACCCCTTTTGGAACTTGCTCAACGAATCAGGTATTCCGTTAGTCATTCATGCAGGAGATAGCGGTTATTCCTCACAGGGTTATGCTGAAGATGGTTTTGGAGCAAATTTTGGTGGAGGCGCCTCTTACTCCCCATCGATAAAAGCATTCAATATTGAAAGAGCTGCTTTGGATTGGCTCATGACCATGTCACTTCAAAAAATGTACGAACGTTTCTCAAATTTACGAATTGTTTCCGTTGAAAACGGCTCAAGTTTCTTACCGGATCTGTTTCGGAAGTTACCGCAACAAAAAAATAAACTCATGGGTTGGTTCAACGAAGACCCTATGGAGTTATTTAAGGAACATGTATGGATAAACCCATTTTGGGAAGATGACCCATATGAAGTTGCAGAGCTTATGGGAGTGGACAGAGTCGTCTTTGGATCTGACTGGCCTCACATTGAAGGAATGCCCGCACCACTTGATTACGTTAGGGAGTTAAAAGAGTTTTCAGCAGAGGACCAAAAGAAAATCTTACTAGATAATGTCGTCGAGCTGAACCAACCAAAACCCCTTTCTTAACGCCCTCCACTAACTGTAATTACTTCTCCGGTCATCCATGACGATGCTTCTGAACACAGGAAAAGAACCGCTCCAGCTATATCTCTAGGTGTGCCTAGCCGTTGTAAAGGTACCCCTGTATCTTTTGCGTATTGTGGTAATTCTTCTGGCTTTAGTTTCATGACCTTGAAGAAAATATCTGTTGGAACAGCACCTGAAGCCACTGCATTACATCTGATCTCCGGGCCTAGTTCGTGAGCTAGGCTTGCGGTCAGGACATTCACTCCAGCCTTTGCCGCCGCATAGTGAGCATTATTAGGTACTGGCCCCCATGAAGAACGAGACGAGATATTTATAATCGAACCGCTCTGCATGTTTCTAGCTGCTACCTGACAACCTACGAAAACTGATGTCAGGGTCAACGCTAGTGTCTCATCCCAATCTGCACGCGAAAGCTCTTTAAGACTAGACCGCCCCGTGCTTCCTCCAACATTATTAACCCATATATCAATTGCGTTAAACTCTGAAATAGCTGAGTCAGCAAGCGATGCAACCTGATCATCGATCGTTGCATCACACACGATAGGAAGTGCAGTCCCTCCGGTACTACCAATCTCAATAGCAACTTTCTCTATGTCTTCTTTGGTGCGGGATGACAGCACAACCTTTGCTCCAGATTCAGAAAGCAACTTCGCTATCCCTTTACCTATCCCTTTACCACTTCCTGTGATTACTGCAACTTTTCCGGAAAGGTCAAAGAGATTCTCTACATCCATTTATGTATATTAATCTAAACTTGCGTCCAATCCATACAGCATTAACTGTCATTCACATGTGGCGACATAATTGCTATAGGGACCCCAATGGATAAGTCACGTGTTTTGACTGTCGTTATCTTCCGTCCTGGTTGAACAGCATCTTTCAGAGGTGTGCATAAATCGCCAATCTGTTGCACAGTCTCATTAATATCTGATGAAACTAGTGCGAGTCCCCAAAATAATGGGCTACCAGTTTTTGTGACCTTATGTGGTCCGACTAATTCGAGTATGACATCACCCAACCAAAAGAAAGACTGCCGAGTTTGATTTGGGTGGCTCCCGAATGTCCTAATTCCACTTAGCGCTATTCCTGCCTCAATTAGTGCTTTTGTTGTTTTGTCAGAATCGGGTGTTGTGACTACCAGATGGTCTATTCGCTCTATTCGGTTAGGGTGAAAGGGTGCTTCAGTATTAGTACTGTAAAGTGTTCTTGGTTTGAAGTTAAGTGAGTCTATATTTGCAGTGACTCCCTCTACATGAACAGATGCGATGCCTTCAGCTCCATCAATTTCTTTAAAGCATAATTTTGTTTTCCCTATCTGGATTGACTTAGCTGAATTGTCAGTAACAACTTCAAAACCAATCCTCTCCCAGTGCGATGGGTCATCGCATAAGTTGATTTCCACGAGTTGGCATTTTGGGACCACATAAACAAAGTACCAGCAAAAGGCATAGCAGGTTTCAACTAAACATCCACCAAATAACAAACATGAATTGGGAGACTATTGATAATGATGTCACTAAGATCAAATTCAACATTGACTCTGACAGCTACAGTTCTAGCAGCGGTGTTGGTAGTAGCGAACATCTCGTCTTTGAATGTTGCTTTGCCTGAGTTATCAAGAGAATTAGGAGCTAGTCAGTCAGATGTTCAATGGATGGTTGACATATATGCTTTTTTCCTAGCATCGCTCCTTCTCCCAGCTGGTGCTCTGGGAGACAAATTTGGCCGCAGAACTATGTTGCTCCTAGGAATTACAATTCTTGGCATCGCAAATGCCGCAACACTATTTACGGAACATTTAGACTTTATTGAGCCGAATGAGGCGAAATTAGTTATTGCATTTCGTGCACTAAGCGGTATAGGTGCCGCTTTTATTTTTCCAGCAACATTATCCACAATAACCACGACGCTACCTCCAAATAAGAAGGAACGCGGAGTAGCAATTTGGACAGCATCCGTATTTTTTGGAGGACTTTCGGGAGTTCTCCTCTCCGGTGCCTTGATCGAGAATTATACGTGGGAGTCGGTCTTTCTCGTGATGGGTATTCTGTCAGCTACCATCTTGCTCTTCTGTTGGGTTTGCTTACCAAATTCATCTTCCCCAGAAAAGTCAAACCTTGACCCTCTGGGTTCTCTACTGTCGCTACTAGCCATAGGCGGGATTGTCTATGCAATAATGGAAGGCCCTATCAAAGGTTGGAACTCAGAAATTATCCTAAGCTGCTTCATAATAGGAGGAGTATTTCTCCTGGCTTTTGTGATCTGGGAGTCCAAAACAAGTAAACCCTTGTTAGACGTGAGCGTATTTAAAGATAGATCTGTCCGATCGGGATCCTTCTCATTGCTTGTCCAATTTATTGTTGCATTTGGTTTTTTCTTTGTTGCTGTTCAATTTCTTGCGTATGTTCTGGGCTACGGCCCACTTGACACCGGTTTGAGTTTCCTGCCTACTGCCATCGGGCTTTTCCCAGCATCCTTAATAGCTATCCCTCTAACTAAAAAGCTTGGTTTCAGAGCGGTTGGTCTTCTGGGTCTAGGTCTACTTGGAGTGTCCCTGTACATAGGTGCTCAATTCCAGTCCGATAGTAGCTTTACAGATTTTGCTCTTGTCGCTGTAATTTATGGTGCTGGCATTGGACTAGCATCTCCACCGGCAACAGAAATAATTGTTTCTTCGCTACCGTTTGAAAAGCAAGGAGTTGCATCTGCCCTCAACGACGTCCTACGAGAGTTAGGTGCAGTAGTTGGTATAGCGATAGCTGGTTCAATGTTTAACAGTGGATATCGTAGTTCAATCGATTCACTTCAAGAATTTCCCGATCAGATTTTGCAATTAGCAAAAGAATCTCCAGCTCTCGCTCCTCAACTAGCAGCTTCATTAGAAACTTCAATGGACAAATTCCTTTATGAGATAACTGCTTCAGTAGCTGATGGCTGGAGTGACTCGTTATGGGCGTTGTTTTTTGTCGTCGCCGGAGGAGTTGCCTTTTTTGCACTATGGGCTCCTGGGAAAAGGCACCAAAGCAAAACTGACGTAAACAGGAGATCCAAAAAGACCGGGCTTCGTTACAAGGAAGTAACTACTCATATAGAGATCGAGGGTTCAAGAAGAAGAGATAAAATCCGTGTTATTCAAAAAAGACTTGATGGGGCTTAAAAGTTAATGGTTGTACCTAACTCCCAGCCCGCAAACTTAGGTTGTTTTGTTTATCCCCTTTCTGGACTAGGGGGGTTTATCACTTTCCTAATGTTGTTTGCTGCTATCGGTCTCTCTGCATCTTCAGCGCTTATATTTTCCGTTGTAGGTAGCGTCGTAGGAATTTTTATCGCTTGGCTGTTTCTCAGGTCTGGTAAAATTGATCTCCAATAGTGCCAGGCGGATATGTATATGTTGAAAAACACTGTAAAGAAAAGTGCATTACTAATCAATGGCGGACCCTCGCCTGAGAAAAGAGTAATAGATTACCTACCAAAGATTGATATAGTCCTCGCTGTCGACTCAGGCTTTGATAATGCCATATCCCTTGGCATAACACCCGACGTTCTTATTGGAGACCTAGATTCAATATCGACCAGAGGTCTAGATTCCGCAGAGAGGCAATCTATTGAATTAGTGACTTATCCAGAAGACAAAGATAAGTCAGACTTAGAGTTAGCAATATTACATGCAAGCAAAACTTGTTCATCAGTCACGATTGTCGATTCCGGAGGTGGCCGGATAGATCATCTATGGGGAGTGTTTTCAGCTATGACTTCTGATGAAGCTTCGATCCTTTCATGTGAAGCTTTTGTCGGCTCTTCATTTATCAAAGTTGTCAGGGATCATCAGTTAGTTAAGCCATTAGCCAGTAAATTAATTTCGATATTCCCATTCGGTGGAGAAGCAGAAGGCGTTTCCTTATCAGGGTTTCGATGGAACCTAAACAATGACACTCTAAAACCCGGCTCAACTCGTGGCTTAAGTAATGAAATTATAGAAAGCCATGGAGACGTTTCCGTCCAAAAGGGAATCTTACTAACCATTCAACCAGGCCTATATTAACCAGCTACTGATTGGGCGCTCCATCTACCCTTAAATTCCCTTACCTCTAAATCAATACCAAAACATTTAGAGAGATTCTCTGAATTCAACTTTTCAGCAATCGGTCCTGATTCCATGGCTAAGCCCTCTTTCAGAAACAATATATGACTAAAACCTTCAGGGATTTCCTCAACATGGTGAGTAACCATAACCACTGGGGGAGATTTGTAATCAGAAACCAACGAAGACAATGATTTCATTAGTTCCTCGCGACCCGGCAGGTCCAGCCCTGATGCAGGCTCATCAAGCAATAAGAGTTTAGGGTCGCTCATGAGGCTCCTAGCCAAAAGTACCCTTTGCTTCTCACCTGTAGAAAGAGTACCAAATCTTTGTTTCGCAAGGTGATAGACCCCAAGTACTTCCATATGGGAATGAGCCTTCAATTTGTCTTGTTCCGAATAAGTATGCCACCAAGGTTCAAGAGCTCCATACTTAGCAGTCATTACGACATCTTCCGCTATTAAATCTAGGCGAAGCAACTGTGAGATGCCATGACCGGTAAATCCTACTAAATGCCTAATCTTTCGGATGTCGGACAAACCAAGAGTGTGTTCAAGAAGGGTAACAGTCCCAGAACTGGGATGTTCAAACATTGACGCTATTCTCAGCAGCGAGGTTTTGCCGGATCCATTTGGTCCCAAAATCACCCAATTCTCACCTGACAGTACCTCAAAATTTATGCCTGCTAAAAGAGAGTTCCCATTCCGAGTAAGGTTAACCTCTGACAACCTTAGAATATTCTCAGGAACCATGAGATTGCACAGTTTCTTGCCACTGAGTATGCATTTCAGAGTATGCACCACCCAAGTCTAAGAGTTCCTGGTGGCTCCCGCTCTCGACAATGCTTCCGTCGCTCACAACAAAGATTCTGTCAGCTCTCATTACAGTTGCCAATCGGTGAGCAACGATAATAGCAGACCTGCCGTCAAGGATCGCATCTAATGCGCGCTCCACTTGGCTCTCAGATTGTAAGTCAAGATTAGAAGTGGCTTCATCAAACACTAAAACTCTAGGTTTAGATAAAAAAGCTCGAGCGATCGCAATTAATTGTCGTTCTCCCGCACTCAATGACGCACCGCGCTCATGAATAACAGTGTTAATCCCTTCTGGCATAGAATTGACCATTGTCATAAGTCCTGATGCTTCAAGCGCTTCGATGATTTCGCTATCGGAAACATCGGGCTTTGAAAAGCCCACATTATCCCTTATAGAACCAGCAAATAGAAAAGGTTCTTGAGGCACGACACCTATCTGTTGTCGAAGTGAACTAAGTTGAACCTCCCGGATATCTAGTCCGTCGATTAACACTCTTCCATCGGATGGGTCATAGAATCGCGTAGTTAATTTGGCGATAGTAGACTTTCCGCCACCTGTTGGACCAACAATTGCAATTGTCTCCCCAGCTTTGATTTTTAGATTAATGTCTTTAAGAACAGGGGTTGAATCGTTGTAAGAAAAATTAACATTCTCAAACACTATTTCACCCTTGATCTCAGGAATCGCTTGAGCAGATGGGTATTCAGGAACAGACGGTTTTGTCTCCAGCAACTCTCGTAATTTCGACACTGCAGCTTGCCCCTGTTGATACCCATTATACAGCTGCGTTAATGTCTGTATCGGAGTAAAAAAAGCTCCTAAATAGAGCAAGAAGGCCGTTAACTCGCCTATATCAAGTTCGCCGTTCAGGACCATGCGCCCACCCACGATAAGAACTAAAGCCCTGCCGAGGATTGCTATGGCTTCGGTTCCGGGTGTGTATACAGATGCGGCTTTTACAGCTTCCAAGTTTGCGTCTTTGTGTTCCCCCACGATATTTGTGTGTTTAACAACGTTATGCTTCCGTCGGTTATGAGCTGTGATGATCCGTATTCCAGCAAGGCTTTCTTGGAGATCCGATAGAACTTCACTGATTTTGTTACGAACAGTCTTGTAAGCCTTCGATGATTTCCTTCTAAACCATTCGCTCAAAACAATTGTTATCGGGATCACTGCTAGCAGAGTGATTAAAGCAAGTTTGAAATTTAAGAACAATAAGACGACCGTTATTACGATCACTGTTAAACCTTGTACAGCAAAATTCACTAAACCTTCTTGAAAAAGCTGCGATAAGGCCTCAATATCGCTTGTCATTCTAGTCATCAGCACGCCGGCCTTTTCATTCGTATAGAAATCCAGTGACTGCCTCTGAAGGTGACTGAAAACCTTAATGCGCAAATTTTTCATCAACCGTTCACCTAAAGATCCCGTATACCGGATTCGGTACCAAGCACTCAGGGAATGCAACAAAATGCTAGCAAGGTAGGTTAAGGAAACCGTGACAAGTACTCCCTTATTTCCAGCAACAACCCCCTCATCAATACCAAATTTTGTCAATAAAGGCCCTGCCTGAAGCAATATGCTTTCCCCGATTACAAGAATCATTGCAAAGAATAATTTCCACTTATGATCTCCGAGAAAGCTACGGAGTGTAAAAGGAACCTCCGGTCGGGCGAAATGGCGAAAGTCAACTGGTGGTAACTCATGAACTGGCTCCTGCCCTAAAACGCGCTTTACTTCATCCTGCAAGTGACCAGGAACTCCAGCATGGGGAAGGCCAGCGTCCCGAGATGAGGTAACTGAATTAGCTCCTCCAAACCCAATGGGTGGTCCAAACCCCATCAGTTGAGCTCCTTCATCATTTCTGGGTTGCTTTCTGCGATGATCGAGGCGTATCTAGGGTTTCGGCTTAACAGAGAACTGTGGGAGCCTTCGTCCGAGATGCAACCTCCTTCAAGAAACACAACCCTGTCAGCTAAAGCGATTGTTGAAACGCGCTGCGCAATTAAGAGGGTAGTGGTTTCTTCTAAACTCGATTTAAGTGATTCGTGTATCAAGGACTCTACGCCGATATCAATGGCGCTAGTAGCATCATCAAGTATCAAAACACTTGGCTTTTCCAATAAACATCTAGCTAAAGCTATTCGCTGTCTTTGTCCTCCTGATAATGTATAGCCACGTTCACCTACAACAGTAGAAAACCCATCCTCTAACTCTGAGATAAAACCCAAAGCCTGCGCTTTCCTTGCAGCCTCATGGATTTCTGCGTCAGTAGCATCAGGTTTCCCATACGAAATATTTTCTGAAACGCTCGTGGAGAAAAGAAAAGGCTCATCAAATACAATTCCTATCTGTTGACGCAACGAATGCAACTGGATTTCCTTGATATCAATACCATCAATCAAAATTGACCCCGTCTCGGTGTCATAAAAGCGAGTAAGGAGTCGGGCGATCGTTGACTTTCCGGACCCGGTCATCCCGACAATTGCTACCGTTTCCCCAGCGCTGATAGATAAATCCAAATTTGAAATAATTTCTGACTTCGCATGCTGCTTTTCCTGAACGCCTGGTGATCTTGACCCCTTATAGGAGAAACTTACGCCCTGAAAGCAAATAGAATTTCGAACTCCAATTAACGTTACTGCAGAAGAGGAATCAGTGATCTCAGGCTTCTCATCGAGCACTTCAAAGATCCTACTTGCAGAAGCAGAGGCTCTTTGAGTCTGAAGAAGTAGAAATCCAAACATCCTAAATGGTGCTTGAAGCATTATCACGTAAGCATTAAAAGCGAACAACGTCCCAATCGACACTTCACCATCGACTGCTAGAATTCCGCCATAGAGAAGAACTATTGCCATCCCAATTCTAGGTAGTGACTCAATTATGGGGTTAAATTTCGCTCTTTCTTTAATCGTTTGAACATTAACCCACTCAATATGACGAGCAGCCTTTTGCAGTAGCCCGACCTGTTGCTTTTCTGCAGCAAATGACTTGACGACTCGGGTTCCATTAATATTTTCATCAACGATTGTTGCTAGCTCAGCTAAACGAGCTTGACTGACCCACGTTAAAGGGAAGACTGAATGTCTCAGTTTCTGGCCAAAAAAATAGACACCGGGAAGCGTGCATAAGGCAACCAGAGTCAACGGTATGTGGAGGGTCATCATGAAACAGAAGGCAAGAATAAACGAAATAATGCTCATAGCTATAAGAGGTCCAAATGCAAGAAGGACTTGTATAGACCTGATATCACTATTTGCCCTTGAAATAACTTGGCCTGATTGCGTCCTATCAAAATAAGAGAAGCTCAGCTTCGTCAGATGGCTATAAAGTAGCGCTCGCAAATCTGTTTCAACGCCCCAGGCAACTCTGAATAATGAGATTCGATACAATGCACCTGTTGCAAACCGGGCTAACCCCACAACAATAAGTATGAGTGCCCATATTGTGAGATCGTATCTGCTGCCGGCAATTGTAGAGTCAATTGCCTCTTTAGCTATTGCCGGAACAGCAACATTGAGTATCAAAGCTATCGCACCAACACATACCCCAATGACTAGAGGCTTTCTGTGGGACCGCGTTATCGGAAGCAGTCGTCTAATCCACCCCAGCTCAGTATCGGGATTTATCGTGTTTTTTGGGGGTGGGTAGTTCCCAGAAGTTTGATGCTCTTGAGATTCAGTCATATTTTGTAACGCCTAAGGCTTGTTAGTACACCGTAGACCAAAAGCTTATTCACCAAATGGTTGCAGGGGTAATTGTGCTACTGCAATCAATGAAACACAGCGAAATTTCTATGTAAATAACTTTCGGTAAGGTAATATAGGCTGTTACTGAAGGAGTTCCTATAAGTACTGAAGTAGGTCTGGTATTAATTGCAGCAATGGTGAGTGCAACCGCATTCTTTGTTGCAGCCGAGTTTGCTCTTATTGCCAGCAACAGAAAAAAAATCGAAGAGGAAGCGACTAATGGAGTGCGGTCCTCTCAAGTCGTGTTGGGGTTAATCAAGAACCTCTCTTATCACTTGACAGGAGCTCAGCTTGGAATCACAATCACTGCCGTGGTTCTTGGTTTCATAGCTGAACCAACTATCGCCAAAGTCATTGAACAGCCTTTAATCGACCTTTTTGGTAATGGGGTAGCTCAGTCACTGTCATTGATAGTCGCAATAAGTCTGGTGACTTTTTTGACAATGGTCCTCGGTGAGCTGGTACCAAAAAATATTGCCATAGCCAAGCCAAATAAGATGGCAAGAGTGCTTGCAAAGCCCTTCAAAATTTATAGTTTCCTCGCTAAACCAGTTATCTATATCAGTGACGGAACAGCAAATAAGTTAACGCGTTCACTGGGCGTGGAACCCGCAGAAGAACTTGATAACACACCAAGTATTGAGGACCTTGACTTAGCAATAAAAGTTTCAGGGCAGGAGGGAACTCTTGCCCAGCGAAAAGTAGATTTGTTGTCAAAGTCAATTAAATTTGCATCAAGACAGGCAAACGACGTCATGACTCCGAGAGTTTCCGTGCACTCACTAAAAGCCGAGTCAAGTATTGAGGACCTAATTGATTTAAGTCATGAAACCGGCCACTCAAGATTTCCAATCACATTGGGTGACTTGGATAACGTGCTTGGAATCGCTCACGTTAAATCTGCACTCCCCATTGACCCAGATGACCGGTCAAGGATACGGGTTACTGAGGTAATGCGTGATGTGATTGCCGTTCCAGAAACCCGAAATCTCATTTCTGTTATGGCCGATATGAGGAGGGAGCGGAAACCAATAGCGATTGTTGTAGATGAACATGGAGGGACTGAAGGGCTTCTCTCCGTTGAGGACATCCTCGAAGAAATAGTAGGAGAAATTGAAGACGAGTACGACGCAATTGAACAACCACAGCAAACAACAAGCGAGGGTATCTTCACGCTGGCTGGGAATCTTCGTCTAGATGAGGTTGAAGATATATGCGGACTAACTTTCGAAGAAAAACCATACGAAACGATCGCAGGTTTTGTGCTGGATCAGCTACAAAGAGTCCCAACTGTTGGAGAAGTTTTCCGTTACAAGTATTGGAAAATTGAAGTGATCGAGATGGACACACTGCGAATTGCGAGTATCCGCCTAACGAGTCCACCATTTCGGACAATCAAAAGCGAAAAAAACAGTAATGAAGGGGAATCGCTATGATCGTCACCCTCATAGCGATTCTGATAACAATAATACTAATACTACTAAACGGCATTTTTGTTGCTGTCGAATTTGCTGTTGTCACGTCTAAAAGGTCAAAGATGGAGGCTTTGGCGGAAACGGGTGACAAGTCTGCCAAGCTAGCACTTAACCTTATGACCAATCTTCCGCTCTCAATCTCCGGCGCCCAATTAGGAATCACAGTTACTTCTCTAGGTTTAGGTTTGGTTGCAGAACCAGCATTCGCCAAGGTCATAGAACATTTCATCACTGAACCTCTGGGTATGCCCAAAACACTCTCACACGCCATTGCTTTTGGTTTCGCCTTATTCATAGTCGTTTTTATGCATATGGTTATGGGTGAGATGGTTCCTAAAAACCTAGCCTTGACCAATCCCGAAACTATTTTGTGCAAGGTTGCTCGACCCCACAGGTCATTCGTGGTTCTCTTCCAACCTGTAATTTGGTTCCTCAATAAGGTGTCAAGTTTTCTTCTAAAGCCCTTCGGCATTGATCAAGTTGATGAACTTGGAAATGCATATACAGCGAAAGAGCTACATAAATTAATTGGAGAGGTGAAGTCAGGGGGTGACCTTGACCAGGGGGAGCACGATATCTTAGCGGGAGCACTCCTGTTCCAAGACCAGCGCATCAGTTCAGTAATGATCCCTTGGGATAGTGTCATAAGCGTCAAAGAGGACGACACCATTGAAAATATTACGCTTATAGCAATTGAAAGTGGCCATAGTCGTTTACCTGTTCTCTTTGGAGAAACCGTCCGAGGGTTCCTCCATGTGAAAGACCTTCTCCATAGAGAAAAGGAAAACAAAGAACATGGTTTGACTGCTCACATCACGCGAGAGATATTGATTATGTCGCCCGACCAAACCTTGGATGATTTGCTAAGAGAGATGCGGGAAACACAGATACACTTTGCATTGGTCGGGGAATCTGATAGTCAATTTGCTGGTGTGGTGACGTTAGAGGACGTTCTTGAAGCAATAGTTGGGGAAATCGTCGATGAGTCTGACAAAGTTTACATTGAAGATTAGGTAGGGCTCCCTAAGCCCCTATTGCGTGGTATCCGCCATCAACGTGGATCATGCTTCCAGTTGTCATCGGAAACCATTCTGAAAGAAGGGCTACACAAGCACGTGCTACTGGAACAGAGTTTCTAACATCCCAGCCTAAAGGAGCCTTGCTATCCCAAGCATCTTCGAATTCTTTAAATCCAGGAATTGATTTCGCTGCCATAGTTCGTATCGGTCCCGCGGTTACTAGATTTACCCGAATGTTCTCGGGACCAAGAGAGCGAGCAAGGTAACGCGATGTTGACTCAAGAGCTGCTTTCGCTACTCCCATCCAGTTATACGCTGGCCATGCGAAGCGCGCGTCAAAATCTAAGCCTACAATCGAGCCTCCACCACGCATAAGAGGCGCAGTGGCTTCAGCTACAGTTTTTAGTGAGTAGGCAGAAATGTTAAAACCAGGAGCGATGTCATCCCAACTCGCAGCAAAGAAGTCCTCACCAAGTCCTATTTCTGGCATAAAGCCAATTGCGTGTAAAGCGCCATCCACATGCGACCACTTTTCCTTCAGTCGATCGTGGACAACCGAAACATGAGTTGGGTCAGTGACATCAAATTCTAGAACCTCAACATCGCCTTCTAGCTTTCTAACTGTCCTTTCGGTTAGTCTTAAACCGCGCCCAGCACCAGTTACGATAACGTTAGCGCCCTCACTAATAGCTAATTGGGCGACACCAAAAGCGAGACTAGCGTCAGTAAGAACTCCCGTGATCAATATATTTTTATCCTGAAGTATCCCCATTGCCTCTCCAATGCATACGCTCTTCTTAGACATTACATGAGTACGCCAAACATTTGAGGATTCCTAAATTCATTCTTCTAAAAATAAATACAATGAAATCTGTCGGATTGAATAACTTCTCCGATATGTTCTAGACATGAAAATTGGCATTGTTGGAGGGACCGGACCAGCAGGACGAGGGTTAGCCCTTCGTCTGGCTTCACTCGGATATGAAGTAGAAATAGGCTCAAGGTCCTCTGGAAGAGCAGCGGAAATAGTAGAAGAGTTAATTGAACTTTGGGGCGATAGGGGTTACCAGCTAACAGGGGTAAGCAATGAAGAGGCTGCACTTGCAGAAATGGTTGTACTCGCAACTCCATGGGATTCCTGTGCGCCAACAGCCAAAGCACTCAAAAAACAATTAAGCGGCAAGTTAGTCATCTGCATGGCAAATGCTCTAGCAAGAGTCGGAAATGAATTTCACGCTCTGTACCCCCCAAGAGGATCAATCGCTGCAGACGTGCAAGCAGCTATACCCGGTTCAAGGGTTTCGATGGCATTTCAACATCTCCCAGCAAAAGAACTAGGTGAGATTGACACCCCAATGGAGGGAGATGTTCTAGTTTGCGCAGATGAACAATCAGCAATAGATGAGACTATAGAAATAGTTAATAAGATGGATAATCTTCGAGGACTAGACTGTGGAAGCCTAGCAAATGCTGCTCCCGTTGAAGCGTTCACAGCGGTGTTGCTTCAGCTCAATAAACTCTACAAAACACGCTCATCTGTCAGCATTATAGGCTTAGAGTAACTTTGTGCATGGCCAAAGTAGTTGTACTCTACATAGGCAATAGACAACTTAGGTCACAATGAAATAATGCGAATTTTCAACACGGCAACAAATAATATTGAGGACTTTAGACCTGGCCCAATAGTAAACATTTATACGTGTGGGATTACGCCTTATGATGCGACTCATATTGGGCACGCAGCTACTTATGTAACTTATGATGTCTTGCAAAGAAGACTGAGAGACCTTGGATACGAAACACGATGTGTAAGAAACGTAACAGACGTAGATGACGATATCCTCCGAAAAGCTCGTGAATTAGGCGTTCACTATTTAGATTTAGCTGCGAAAGAAACCAACCGTTTCAACGAGGATATGAGCGCACTGGAGATGATCCCCTGTTGGAGTGAACCCCGAGCCACATCCGCAATCGCTGAAATTCGTAAATTTGTTTCCAAACTATTGGAAAAAGGTGACGCTTACGAAGTCCAAGGTTATGTGTACTTTGATATCTCGAAATCAGATGATTTCGGTGCGATGTGTGGCTTAGATGAATCCACTATGTTGCAGTTTGCAGCAGAAAGAGGTGGTAAACCCGAAGATCCTTTAAAACGTAATCCATTAGATTTCGTTCTATGGCAACCATCTCTTTCTGATGAGCCCGCCTGGGAGAGTTTGTGGGGTCCCGGTAGGCCTGGATGGCATGTTGAATGTTCAGTGCTCGCAATGAGAGAACTGCAGACGGAAACGATAGATATCCACGGTGGAGGTGCTGATTTAATTTTTCCTCACCACGAATGTGAGCGTGTTCAATCTGAATCGCTAACCAATAAGCCCTTTGTCCGTATCTGGATGCATCAAGCTATGGTAAAAATGGATGGAGAAAAGATGTCGAAGTCTCTAGGAAACCTTGTCTTTGTCTCTGACCTAAGAGAGAAATACGACCCGAGAGCGATAAGGCTAGCTCTGACAGGCCATCACTACAGGCATTCATGGTCGTGGACACCTGACCTAATGGAAAAGGCTGACTTTCGTTTGCGTTCTTGGATAAATGCTGGTTTAGGAGATGGGGGCTTAGACCAGGTTAGAAATTGTCTTGACGATGATTTGAACACTCCGGAAGCTGTCAAAGTGCTCGATGCTCAAGTAGAAGCAGGAAATGGTATTTCAGAGGCAGCGAAGTTGTTGGGCATCAATATAGATCGTCATTGAGAATAGCAGAATGATCTGCAAGCTAAGTTTGTAGCAAAGAACTCTGTATATTCACAGAAATCCTCAATACTGATCGGTAACATACATTCATGACAGCAATATCAATTACTCTTCCTGACGGATCTCAACGAGAGTTAGAAATGGGAGCGACTGTTGCGGACTTAGCTCTAGATATCGGGCGAGGCTTAGCTAAAGCAGCAGTTATTGCTGAAGTGAACGGGAAAGAGGTTGACCTTGTGACTCCTCTCGAAGACGGATCACAAGTAAATATAATTACCGCAGAAACTGCTCAAGGACTGGAAACCATAAGGCACTCTACAGCTCATATTTTAGCCCAGGCTGTTTTAGAACTTTACCCTGGAGCTACCTTCGCCATCGGGCCACCCATTGAAAATGGCTTTTATTATGATTTCGATATTCCAGACGGAGTAGCTATCAGAGAAGAAGAGTTAGAGAAGATTGAGCAAAAGATGCGACAGATAATTGAAGCAGATCAAACCTTCGTCCGTGGGGAAACAACTGTTGAACAAGCACTAGAAATGTTCTCAGAACATCCCTATAAATGTGAAATTATCAAGTCTGCTGATAAATCAGAAGTAGATGGTAATGAGGCAATAAGCTTCTACCAGAACGGAGAGGGTTTCGTTGACCTTTGTAGAGGGCCTCATGTCCCCTCCACCGGGAAAATAACGCATTTTAAATTGATGAGTGTCGCTGGAGCGTACTGGAGAGGTGATGAGAAGAGACAAATGCTTCAACGGATCTACGGAACTGCATGGGCCACGAAATCGCAATTAAGTGAGCACTTACACCGTCTTGAAGAGGCAGCAAAACGAGATCATCGAAAATTAGCTAATGAGTTAAATTTACTAAGTTTCCCATCGGAGTTAGGAGGAGGACTTGCCGTCTGGCACCCCAAAGGCTCAAGCATCAGAAAATTAATGGAAGACTATAGTCGTCAACGTCATGAGGATGGTGACTATAAATTCGTTTATACGCCCCACTTAGCGAATGCAGAACTTTTTAAGACTAGTGGCCATTTAGACTTCTATGCCGAAGGCATGTATCCGCCGATGGAAATGGACAATGGAGAATATTACCCGAAGCCCATGAATTGCCCGATGCACTGTTTAATCTACAGAGCAGGCACAAAGTCTTATAGGGACCTTCCGCTGAGACTCTTTGAATTAGGTACCGTTTACCGGTATGAGCGCGCTGGAACGCTTCACGGCCTGATGCGAATTCGAGGTTTCACTCAAGATGATGCCCATATATTTACAACAGAAGAAGGTCTATCTGATGAGATATCCAACCTTCTAACGTTTGTGATGTCTGTTCTTACAGCTTTTGGGTTTAGTGACTTCTCTTTCAATCTTTCAACAAGGAATCCAGAGAAATCAGTAGGCACTGATGAGATCTGGGATAACGCCACTAAAGCTCTAACCGAGGCGCTTGAAAAACAAAAGTTACCCTATGACGTTAAAGAAGGCGACGCAGCTTTTTATGGGCCGAAAATAGATATTGATGTTGCTGATGCCATTGGAAGATCATGGCAACTCTCAACAATACAGTTAGATTTTAATCTCCCAGATCGATTCAACCTCAGATATATTGATTCATCCGGAGAACGTAAACGCCCTGTCATGATTCATAGAGCATTAATGGGCTCTATTGAAAGATTCTTTGGGGTTCTGATTGAACACTATGCAGGAGCCTTTCCCTCATGGCTTGCGCCAGTCCAAGTATCAGTTTTACCTGTAGCCGAAGAACACGAAAGTTACGCTGAACATGTAGAGAGAGCCCTTTGTGATAAAGGCTTCAGGGTTGAATTGGAGCGGGCCGGTAATTCTCTCGGGAAAAGAATCCGTGATGTCAAGTCCCAAAAGATCCCGTATGTCTTAGTGGTAGGTAATGATGATATTGAGCCACGCACTGTTGGGGTAAACCCCAGAGGCGGAGAGGTTGAAAGAGGTGTTTCTCTTGACGCATTTATTCAAACCCTTGAGGACGAAGTAAGCAGTCAACAATGACACAACCTGATGCATCTCGATTACGGGTTTTGTGGGCAGGATGGCGAAAATCATATGTCTCAGGAGAAGCACAACCTGAAAAGAGCATTCAGTCATCAACCGCTTCAAGCATTTTCGAAGATATTTTTTCTGGCAAAAGTAACGCAGGCGATAATTACGTGCTTTATGAGGGTACCTCTTGTGCAGCGATACTAAATAAATACCCCTACGTGAGTGGGCACATCCTCGTGTTGCCTAAAAGGGCGATTAGCGACCTTGAGCATTTAAATGATGAGGAAAACGGCGAGCTTTGGGAGATTACCAATAAAGCCGTGAAGGCAATTACTGAGGCCTATGCTCCAGATGGAATAAACGTAGGAATGAATATTGGGAAAGCAGCAGGTGCAAGCATTCCAGAGCATTTACACGTCCACTGTCTCCCCAGATGGGAAGGGGACACAACCTTTCTGACTTCAATCGCTGAGGCAAGAATGATACCTGAAACTCTTACATCGAGCTTTGAGAGGCTCAAAGAAGTTTGGCCGGCTGGCTGATTACTGCTTAACTCTAAAAAGAAATTACAATCAAATCATGTCAAGTAACGAACACCCGTCCGATTCTTTGCCAGATGATCTTCAACCCTCGTATGGTGCAGATGAATATCAGATTCCCAACAATGACAAACGAAAATTAGCTGGATATCTTTACCTCTGCACAGGTTTAGTGTCTGTTCTTCTATTTGTTTCCTTCAGCGACTCTCCGCTCGTCAATGAAGGTTTTCTAATCTCTGGCATTGGAATATGCTTTTTTGGTATTTATAGCCTCGTAGCAGCAACGAAATGCGAAATAGACGAAAGTGACGCATTGCAAATAGCGGAAGAAAAACTTGGTTTTGATATAGGCCCTTGCTCCGCACAGTTAATGTGGAGAGGATTAAGAAGTCGACCTGTTTGGAGAATATTGGGTTACTCTTCAGAGCCTATTCCCAAGCAACGAGCGGTTCTTTTGATTGACGCAAGCACTAAAGAAGTTGTGGAATTGGTAGTGGAAGAAAATCCTGAAGACTGGGATGCTTCTGCAAAACAAACAGCGTAACGAGCCAAAAGAAGAAACGGAATGCTAGTGTTGCGTAAGGTCAAGAGACTGGACGGTGTTTAAGTGTTTGACGGCAATTTTCGAAAAGGTGTTGACAAAATTTTTGATCCAATAGGGGTATTTTTAAGCAGGATCGGAGTTACAGCGAACGCTTTAACGGCTACAGGAATCGTCGTAGCAGCAGTCGGCTCTGTATTCATAGGTCAGGGCCGATTGTTTCTGGGATTTATATTCCTAATACTTACTGGCCTTCCAGACGCCCTTGACGGTGCGGTCGCAAAAGCGAGCGGAACCTCTTCGGTGCGAGGCGCTTTTCTTGACTCAGTGAGTGACCGGGTTACAGATATTCTTCTGTTTAGCGGCATCGCTTGGTATCTTGCATCAAATGAGCCAGGAAGAATTATGATGCTTCCTGTAGCGGTCATGGGTGCAGCTATGCTCATCTCGTATCAAAGAGCGAAGGCCGAGTCCCTCGGGTTTGATGCGAAGGGAGGGATCATGGAGCGAGCTGAGCGATTCATAGTCCTAGCATTGGGGCTATTAATAAGCGATATCTTAATCCCTGTTCTTTGGGTAATGTTGGTGCTCACCCTAGTCACAGCTATCCAGCGTTTCATAAAAGTTTGGAACCAAGCGACTACGCAGCTTAGCCAACCGACTGAACCAAATAATCCGTAAGTGCTGAACGGGAAATTAATCGTCTTTGCTTACAAGCTTGCATCAAGCCTCATTAAAGCTATCCCTAATCATTTGCTATCAAAGGTGAGTAATGTGCTGGGACGAGTAGCCTACAGGCTCTCGTCCGATAAGAAGGTGCTAGTGAAACGAAATATGCTTAGAGTCCATAAAGGTCAAATTACGAACCTAGAAATAGACCAAAAGACTAAACAAGCTTTCGTTAGTTATGCTAAATATTGGATTGATTCAGCGAAAATGCAGTCATTAACTGATTACCACATAGACGCCGGATTCACCGTTGAGGGATTTGAACATATTGAGAATGCCTGGTCTGAGGGGCCAGGACCGATTCTGGCTCTACCGCATCTTGGCGGTTGGGAATGGGCAGGGCGATGGCTCACATGCCGACCGAAATTTGAAGTGACAGTTGTTGTGGAGCCACAACAACCAAAAGAACTCTTTGAATTCATGATGAGTTACAGAGAATCATTTGGTATGAACGTTATTCCGTTGGGACCCAATGCAGGTAAAGAGGTTATAAAAGCTATTAAAAGCAACCATGTCGTTTGCTTATTATGCGATCGTGACATTGAGGGTACAGGGGTTAAAGTTAGCTTCTTTGGTGAAGAGACAACTATTCCCGCTGGACCAGCAACGTTATCAATCAGAACTGGTGCCAAGATAATACCTGTTGCTGTCTACCAGCGGGCTAGGTCTCACCACGCCATTGTTAAACCCCCCCTCAACTCGATGAGGCAAGGGAGCCTCAGAGAAGATGTGGCTAGAATTTCCCAGAAGATAGCAGGATCATTTGAAGAGCTGATTTTATTAGAACCTGAACAATGGCACCTGATGTCACCAAATTGGCCAAGTGATCATTAAGCGTTACCACAAACATCAAGGAAAAATTTAAGTTCAAAAAAGCAAATAGCTAAAAAATCGGATACGAATATAATATGCGAGTTGGCATGATAAGCCCCTATAGTCTCACAGTCCCCGGTGGCGTGCAGAATCAGATACTTGCACTTGCTAAGTCAATCCGTCGGTTTGGGACTGATGTCAGAATCCTAGGGCCATGTGATGGTCCGCCACCTGATACAGGTATAACACCACTAGGTAACAGTTTACCAACAGCTACTAATGGCTCCATTGCACCGTTAGCACCAGATGCAGCAGCTCAGTTAAGAGTTATACGAGCGTTACGTGATGAACAGTTTGACGTTTTGCATGTGCATGAACCTTTAGCTCCTGGACCTACAATCACGTCAATTGTTCTCAAGCAGAGCCCCATAGTCGCTACCTACCATCGATCGGGCCATTCGAAGTTCTATGATTATTTCAATCGCCCCGCACGTTGGGTAGCCTCACGCGTTGAAATTAATTGTGCAGTCTCAGAAGAAGCAGCTAAGACTGCAAGGGATGCCCTCGGTGGAAGTTATGAAATCCTATTTAATGGAATAGATCTAGATTTATTTGAAACTCAAATTGAGAAGAGCGCTACCCCAACGGTCTTATTTATCGGTCGGCACGAGCCACGTAAAGGATTGCAAGTCCTTCTAGAAGCTTTCCGATATCTCCCTCACGATGTGCGCCTTTGGATAGCATCTGAAGGTCCTGAAACTGAGAAGCTAAAGGGGATAACTGCAAATGACGATCGAATCGTTTGGTTAGGGACAATTTCAGATGCAGAGAAAATAAATAGGCTACAAAAATGTTCCGTCCTATGTGCTCCTTCACTAGGAGGAGAATCCTTCGGCATTGTTTTGTTGGAGGCTATGGCAGCAAGAACACCTGTCGTCGCGAGTGCTATCCCAGGATACGTAAAGCTTGCCAGGCAGGGTAAAGACGCTTTGTTAACCAAGCCGGGGGACCCAATATCGTTATCGGATGGGTTGCGCTCTGTGCTCTTTACTGACAACGTAGCGACTACTTTTTCAGAGTCCGGAAGAGAGAGAGCAGAACAGTTCTCTATGGATGAGTTAGCGATTCGATATCAAAAGATATATCAGAGAGCTCTGACTATCAGTCCTGCCGCACCACTTCTTAAAAAAGGTCGTTATTTCAATTCAGCCTTTGCAAACTCCCTCACCAATAAAAGCAAGTGAAGTAATTTCTACATCAGTAAATATTCGTTATGCTGAGAGTGATACAAAGGAGCCTTTATGGGTTTAATAATCGCATTGATAGTAATAGGTTTGCTCGTAATATTTTCAATATTGCAATACAACGGGCTAGTGAGACTACGAAATGGAACTGAGAATGCATGGTCTCAGATAGACGTACAGCTACGAAGGCGTTACGACCTTATTCCAAATCTAGTCAACACGGTAAAAGGATATGCTGAACACGAACGGGAAACCTTCGAAGCAGTAACCCTGGCTCGTACAGCGGCAATGGCTGGGCAGACAGTAGGTGAACAAGCTCAAAATGAGGACATGCTTAGCGGAGCTCTCAAATCTTTATTTGCAGTAGCAGAAGCTTACCCTGATTTAAAAGCGAATGAGAATTTTCTTCAGCTGCAAGAAGAACTGGTTAGTACCGAAAGCCGAATAGCATTTGCGAGACAACATTACAACGACAGCGTCTTGGGCTATAACAATAAAATTGAGACATTTCCATCAAACCTTATTGCTGGTGCTTTTAAATTTAAGGAAGCAGAATTCTTCGAGACTGAAGATGAGGCTACTGGCCCAGTGGAGGTTAATTTTTAATGGAGCCGCATCAGGCGGTCCGTCGGTCTCTTACGCTTTTTTTGGCCCGGTTTCTTGTAAGTAGTTTATTGTTCGCTGTTGTTCTTTCGCTTATCGGTATCTCAATACTATTAGCGACCCTAATAGCAGCAGTTCTTTCAATCACTACGACTAATTTGGCATATCGACGTATGGAACTAAATATCATTAAAAAAGTTAATGCAGAGGCTATTGATCAGGGATCTTACCCAAAATTTGAGAATCTAGTTGAAGGTTTATGCGTTGCGCATGGTTTTATGAGCCCAAATCTTTTCGTTATTCCTGATTCAGCGCCGAATATGATGATGGTGGGAAAAAATAGCTCCATGGGAAATTTACTCGTTACTACCGGATTGCTAGAGAAAGTGAACAGGGTTCAGTTAGAAGGTTTGATAACTCACGAGTTAAGTAGAACGAGAAATAGATTGGTTTTGTTGGACTGCACAATGGCTGTTCTGGTAGCCAGGCCCTTCTCCTTTTTGCCGGAGTTTGTTAAATGGATTGCTACTAAAATATTTGCTTCTTGGGCGGTCGCTGAAACTGATCTGCAAGCGGTGAGCCTAACTAGATACCCAACGGCGCTTGCTAGTGCATTAAGTAGTTTGAATATTGACGGCAGAGAGCCTATGGCAAATCCCAAATTCTGTCGGCACCTCTGGATAAATCCTCCTGCGGATGCACTGATTAAATCTGGATTCAGCACAAGCGATCGCGTAGCTGCTTTATCCGAACTGTGAACTCAATCACAATAGAAAAGTAAACACAAGTTATGAAATGCCGGTAACATCATAATATGAAAAATGATGACACAACCTCACGAACAACAGGAACTGTACGAGTAAAACGCGGTCTAGCCGAAATGCTCAAGGGTGGAGTGATCATGGATGTTGTCAAGCCTGAAGAAGCGAAAATAGCCGAAGATGCAGGTGCGGTTGCCGTCATGGCCCTCGAGCGAGTGCCTGCCGACATACGCGCCGACGGTGGCGTCGCAAGAATGAGCGACCCAGAAATGGTTGAAGGGATCAAAGCAGCTGTCACTATTCCAGTCATGGCAAAGGCACGAATTGGGCACTTTGTTGAAGCACAGATTCTCGAATCGTTAGGAGTCGATTATGTTGACGAGTCCGAAGTCCTTACTCCTGCTGATGAAAAACATCACATTGATAAGTGGGCCTTCACAGTTCCTTTCGTATGTGGAGCCACCAACCTTGGAGAAGCCCTAAGACGCATATCTGAAGGTGCATGCATGATCCGAAGTAAAGGGGAAGCTGGGACCGGAAACGTAATTCAAGCTGTTCGCCACTTACGAACAATACTCGGAGATATCAAAAAAATTGGCCAAGCTGACTCAGCCGAACTTTATGAATGGGCGAAGCGACTTCAAGCTCCAGTGCAACTAGTTGAAGAAGTCGCGGAAACAGGTTCTTTACCAGTCCCAATGTTCTGCGCTGGAGGACTCGCTACTCCTGCAGATGCAGCGCTAGTCATGCAACTTGGTGCTGAAGCAGTATTCGTCGGGTCTGGTATCTTTAAGTCCGAAAATCCTGCACTAAGGGCTAAGGCAATAGTTGAAGCAACCACCAACTTCAACAATCCAGAAATCCTAGCCAAAGTCAGTAGGGGGCTAGGTGGACCAATGACCGGCATCGGCATGGACGAAATACATACCAAATACGAAGAGCGTGGCAACTAACCATTTGCAGGTAGGCGTACTTGCACTACAAGGAGCTTTCGAGAGCCACATAAAAACCTTTGAAACGATGGGTATAGAAGCCATTCCAGTTAGATCGACCCAAGACTTGGAACGAGTGCATAAAATTGTGATTCCCGGTGGGGAATCAACAGCAATTCAGATGCTGCTGGAATCAAGTTCTCTTCGTCAACCTCTTAGCGAGAGGTTATCCCATGGCATGCCAGTATTTGGAACATGTGCAGGGATGATAGTTCTATCAAAGGTTATTCTTGATGGGCGAGAGGACCAATCACCTTTGAATGCAATTGATATCGTCGTTAGAAGAAATGCCTTTGGGCGCCAAATCGACTCCTTCGAGTCTGAGATAAATGTGAAGGGGTTGACTGAACCGTTCCCGGCGGTTTTCATAAGAGCCCCGATAGTTGAAGCTGTGGGCGATGACGTTGAGGTGTATGCAAAGGTTGATGATCAAATTGTTCTTTGTGGAAATGCTTCAACACTAGTAGCATCATTTCATCCAGAACTTTCGAGTGATACTCGAATTCATGAGATATTTCTTTCCATAGGGGAATAAAAAAACAGGTAGGGGCAATATGTCAGGTCACTCTAAATGGGCAACTATCAAGCATAAAAAAGGTGCTGCGGATAAGAAACGTGGAAAGTTATTCGCCAAGCTAATAAAACAAGTTGAAGTAGCAGCGAGGCAGGGTGGAGGTGACCTTGATGCCAACCCTACTTTGCGGACGATGTATCAAAAGGCCCGCGACAATTCAGTTCCCCTCGACACTATAGAAAGAGCTATAAAGCGTGGAACAGGTGAGTTGGAGGGAGTTAACTACGAAGACGTTACCTATGAAGGTTATGCACCTAACGGTGTCGCATTATACATAGAGACACTCACCGATAACCGAAACAGAACTGGCTCAGAGGTAAGGTCAACACTATCAAAGAATGGCGGATCTTTAGCGGAACCCGGATCTGTCGCATGGCAATTCGAAAGAAAAGGAGTGATTGTTCTCGATAAGGAAATAGATGAGGACTCAATAATGCTGGTCGCCCTTGAAAATGGAGCGGAAGATCTCGTTGACGAAGGAGATACATGGCGACTCACATGCGACACTGCTGATCTCAATAGTCTAAGAGATGCCCTTGACGAATCAGAAGTGCCATCTGTATCAGCAGACTTGACTTTTATACCCACTCAGGTCGTTCCCCTAGAAGACTCCTCGTCCGCTAAACAAGTCTTAGCACTGATTGACCTTCTTGATGAACTGGATGATGTGGATTCTGTGCATGCAAATTTTGACATACCAGATTCAGTGTTACAGGAATTAGCTGGATTGTAGAATCCACCGGATTTACTAAAACAAACCCTATCATCGTACATATGTTCGTTTTAGGGATAGATCCGGGCCTATCGCGTTGCGGTTACGGTCTCATCAATATTGAAAAATCCAAAGAGAGAGCCGTAGCAGCTGGTGTTATCCGAACATCGCCTGATGAGGAGACATCTGTTCGGCTCTTTGAAATAAGAAATGAAATCCGAGCACTAATTTCTGAATATAGACCAGAGGTGGTAGCAATTGAAAGAGTTTTATTTCAACGCAACGTAAAAACAGCCGTTTCGGTGAGCCAAGCAATCGGAGTTATTATGGTTGAAGCATTAGACGCAAATTGCGAGATCGCTGAATACTCACCAACGGAGGTCAAACTAGCAGTGGCAGGATACGGAGGCGCTCAAAAAGCTGAGATTCAGACGATGGTACAATTACTTCTAGAGATTGAAAAGAAGTTGGATCCGGTTGATGCCGCTGACGCATTGGCAGTGGCGCTATGCTACTCGGCAAATCGCTCTATGGTGACCCGATGACGATAGGAAGTCTTCGCGGTGAGATCACAGTTAAAGAAGACAACGAAATGATTATTGAAGTAAATGGTGTAGGCTACCGACTTCAGGTTACGACTTCGACATACGAAACTGCTTGCATCGGTCCGGCGGAGACTCAGTTCTTCGTGCATCACCACTTTCGCGAGAATGAACAAACACTATATGGGTTTCCCACCAGATTTGAGTGCAGCCTTTTTGAGTTACTAATTTCGGCACATAAAGTAGGCCCTGCATTAGGGCTGGCGATTTTGTCAACACATGACCCCGAACAATTGATAGATATTGTCAATTCGCAAGATATCGACGCGTTGTGTTTGGTTCCTGGAGTGGGTAAAACAACAGCCTCAAGGCTGCTGATAGATTTAGATGCAAAATTTAAGAAACTCTCTCTAAGTTCTGCAAATCTCCCCTCAAAACGCAACGGTACAATTAGCAGTGACATAAAAGATGTGCGCGACGCATTGTCAGGGCTCGGATATGGTGCAGAGGAAATTTATGCAGTCACAAAAGATCTGCCATCAGAAACTGAAACCTCAGAGTTGATAAAGTTAGCCTTGCAGAAACTCGCAATAAACTCTAAATGACAAGCTGATAAATTGATTATGAGAGACGAATTACTTTCCCCAAACGAATCAGAAGAAGAAAACGATTCTCATGTAGATATGAGTTTGCAAGATCTTCGTCCTGATTCTTTAGAGGATTTTGTTGGTCAAGCCGAGCTAAAAGAACATTTAGAAATCATTCTTGGGGCAGCTCAGATGAGAGGAAAGCCTTCAGATCACCTATTGTTCGCTGGACCTCCTGGATTAGGGAAAACAACATTAGCCAATATTGTCGCAGGCGAAATGGGCGTGGCCATGCACAGCACATCAGGTCCAGCGCTAGAACGAGCGGGAGATCTAGCTGCGATTCTGACCAAGCTTGAACCAGGTGATGTTCTATTTATTGATGAGATTCATCGTCTATCAAAAGCTGTTGAGGAGGTTTTATACCCAGCGATGGAGGACTTCCAACTCGACATTGTTTTAGGAAAGGGCCCTGCTGCAAGATCAGTACGGTTAGCAGTTGCACCATTTACTTTAGTAGCGGCCACGACCAGAACAGGTTTAATAACGGGGCCTCTACGAGATCGATTTGGACTTGTTGCCAGACTGGACTACTACACTGCAATGGATTTAGAGAAGATAGTTACTCGTTCTGCGGGTATTATTGATATTCAAATTGATGAAGCCGGAAGCTCAGAGATAGCTAGAAGAGCTCGGGGAACACCGCGAATAGCAAACAGGTTGTTACGTCGAGTGCGTGATTATGCTGAAATGAAAGCAAAAGGAATCATAGACCAGACAACAGCAAACGAAGGTCTCAAAGTATTTGGGGTTGATGGTAGAGGTTTAGATAAAGTAGATCGCTCTATATTGAATTCGCTATGCAAGCAATTCGGTGGAGGGCCTGTGGGGCTCTCTACACTTGCTATAAGTGTTTCTGAGCCCGCTGAAACAGTTGAGGATGTGTATGAGCCGTTCCTTATTCAGCAAGGTTTCCTAATGCGAACTCCCAGGGGACGAGTGGCAACTGAAGCGGCATGGCAACATCTGAATTTAGAGCCCCGAAAGCAAACAGACCCTCCAAAATCTATTGACCTTTTTTCGGAGCTTGAGGAATAGAAGAGCAAATCTTGGACATTTCAAATTTTGATTATGACTTGCCAAAAAACTCGATTGCTCAGTTTCCTTTGAGCCAAAGAGACGAATCAAAGCTCTTAATCGCTACCCAAGTTGTCGAGCATAAGCATACAAAAGATTTTCCGAATCTTTTAAGAACCGGAGATGTAGTCGTGCTCAATGAAACTCGGGTTATGTCGGCAAGGTTAAGCCTACAAAGAGTCACAGGCGGAGCTGTAGAAGTTCTGGCTCTTGAAGAGGTTGACAATGGGAAATGGGAAGCTCTCGTCCGTCCGAGTAGAAAGATTAAAGTTGGGGAAGAACTCATTGATCAATCTGGAAAAAAAATTATACGTGTCGAGGAAGCTACTGATAAGGGGACAAGATATATTTCGCCTATCCAAGCCGAAATGAGAGAAATCTTCAATCTATATGGCGAGATCCCATTACCTCCCTACATAGAGAATAAAGAAATAGATCACAATCGATATCAAACCATTTACGCAGAAAATGAAGATTCTGTTGCTGCGCCCACAGCTGGTCTGCATATAACCGAAGAGATCATTGACAGATGCTTAACAGCAGGGGCATCAGTGGTGACGATTAATTTAAGTGTGGGTATTGGCACGTTTCAACCTATCGCAACTGATTCCATTGATGAGCACATAATGCATTCCGAGAGATACTCCGTAGATGCTGACGTCTGGGAAACTATCCAGAAAGCGAAGAGGGTCATCGCTGTAGGAACAACCGTAGTGCGAACCCTAGAATCTGTTGCATCTACCGGGCATCTTCAGGGGAGAACGGAGCTTTATATTAAGCCAGGGTTTCAATTCAGGGTCGTTGACTCTCTCTTGACCAACTTCCATCTCCCTAAATCAAGCCTATTGGTAATGATTGAGGCATTTATGGGAAAGAGTTGGAGAAACCTCTATCATTTGGCACTGAAAGAAGGATATAGGTTTCTTTCATTTGGTGACGCTATGTTTATTGAACGCGACGAGTAACTACTATAAATGAGATGCATGAGGTTGAAGACTAAGTGGTGAAACCAGATTTTGAAGTAATAGCGACTGATGGCAGTGCACGTGCTGGAATCCTATCAATGCAGAGGCACGCCCTTAAGACCCCAACTTTCATGCCTGTTGGAACAAGAGGGTCAGTTAGAACAGTGACGTCTCAAGACCTCGAAGAAATAGGTGCAGACATTATTCTCGGGAACACGTACCATTTGATGCTAAGACCTGGAGAAGATCTCATTAAAGGATTTGGCGGAATTCACGGGTTTGCAGACTGGAAACGACTTATCCTAACAGACTCAGGTGGCTACCAAGTCTTCTCATTGGAGCCTAAAGTAGATGATGGCGGTGTCGAGTTTAAATCTACCTATGATGGTAGTCTGCACAGATTGACTCCAGAAAGAGCGGTTGACATACAATGTTCATTAGGTGCTGATATCCAAATGGTTCTAGATGTTTGCCCACCAATCCCCGCCGAGAAAAGAGTTCTAGAAATTGCTGTTGAGAGAACGCATAAATGGGCGATAAGAGGACGGAGCCACTTCTTATCAAATGAAAAGACTTTCGAGAACGAACGTGCCCAATTTGGTATCGTCCAAGGCGGACTAGACCGGGAACTGCGACGAATTTCAGCTGAACAAATTGTTGAGGTCGGTTTCGACGGGTATGCAATAGGTGGTCTGTCAGTCGGAGAAACAAGGCAGGAAATGATTGAGCCTATGCAGATAAGCGCTGAGGGTCTCCCCAAACAACAACTAAGATATTTCATGGGTTTAGGGGACCCAGCAGGACTGGTAGAAGCAATTGCATGCGGTGTCGACATGTTTGATTGCGTTTGGCCAACAAGATTAGCAAGACATGGAACAGCTCTAACGATGCAAGGGCGCGTTAATTTGGGGGCAGCGAGATATGCAAAGAGTGATGATGCCATTGACCCCGAGTTCTATGCAAGTCCCGCAAATCGGTGGTCACGCGGGTACATACGGCATTTGTTATCTGTGGGTGAACCTGTAGCCGGCAGGCTGCTTACTCTTCATAACCTTGCGTGGATTATTGATTTCATGAGACGTGCAAGAGAGTCCATTGTTGAAGGGACTTTTGTTGACTTCCGAAACGAAACACTTCAAATTTGGGGCTGATTGCTAGGTCGCCTCGCTTTAACCAGCGCCAAACCTATGAATGAGCTTATAGGGTTCTTCTTTTGTCTTGCAATTCACCAAATTATCATCAAAGTCATCGGATCCTTCTAATGATCCGGTAGCATTTGGAACTGAACCACAAGACTAGGAGATTGAAACCTATGGGAATACTTTTCCTACCTATATTGCTTTTGCTCATGTACTTTATGATTCTGAGACCACAGCAAAAACAGCGAAAGCAACAACAACAAATGCTCTCAACTCTTGACGTGGGTGATGATGTAATACTGGAGTCAGGAATCTACGGGACGGTAAGTGATCTTGACGGGGCGACTGTATTTATTATGATCGCCGACGGCGTAGAAATTAAAGTCGCAAAAAGCAATGTTGCGAGAATGATCTCATACGATAACGACTCGGAACTAAACTAGTTCTTCATTGGGGGGTCAGGACAAGAGATGAAAAGACAAGTTCTTCTCCCCCTTTTATCAATTCTTATTATTGTCGGTGGGCTATTTGGATGGTCAGAAGCCGCCGGTAATAGTGTTCTGTTGGGATTGGACCTTGAAGGTGGAGCAGAGGTTGTTCTTGAACCTGTTGAAGACACCGAACTCAGTGGCGATGCGCTTGATGAAGCTCTCGACAAGTCAGTTGAGATAATCCGTAATCGAGTTGACGGGCTAGGCGTCGCAGAGCCGGATATAACACGTCAAGGTAATAGAATCGTAGTTCAACTCCCAGGGGTTGAAGATCAAAGGCGAGCTCTAGAAGTTGTTGGTCAGACAGCCGAGTTACGCTTTAGGCCTGTTTGCGCGATACTTCCTGCTGTGCCAATAAAATTGGACCAAGCAAATAATCAAAGCTCTGATGAAGTAAACGAAGGTCCTGTTGGAATTCTCCCAACAGATCAAGACGAACTCCCGACAGAGGGCCCGGAAGATACTGATTCTCAAACAATGGGTTCAACTCCAGATGGTATCGGATGCGAAAATCTAGGGTTTGTTCCTGAAGATGCTCTGGGTATGGAAAACACAGAATCAGATGATGCCGAAGCAGAGGACCCAGTCATTTTCCCTCTGCTTGACTCCGAGGGAACCCCTTATCAACGGTTACTTTTAGGAAGAACCATGCTTACCGGGGCTTCTCTTGAAACAGCGGATGCCAGCTTTGCGGGTGGATTTGAGTGGCAAGTCCTTCCTGTCTTTCGTTCCGGAGCAGAGGGAATCGACTTATTCAATGTGGCTGCTAACGCGTGCTATAACCGAACGTCAAGATGTCAAACGGGACAATTAGCGATTGTTCTTGATGGGGTTATTGAATCAGCGCCCACTGTAAATACCCCTTTCTTTGAAAGAGACCAAATTGTCATAAGCGGTAATTTCGACCAGAGTCGAGCAGAAGATACTGCTTTAGTGCTCAAATATGGTTCACTTCCATTGGAATTCGGGGATCCAACTGACCCAACAAGTGGCAGTAGGGTTCGTTTGGTCTCTGCAACACTCGGTCAAGATTCTTTGGATGCCGGTGTCACCGCAGGGTTGGTCGGACTTGCGCTAGTCGCCTTATACATGATTTCCTACTACAAGCTATTAGGGTTGGCAGCGATGCTTTCTTTGGCAGTCTCTGGAACAATGTTGTGGGTAATTCTCTCGTGGCTTTCAGAAACACGAAGCTTGGCACTAACGCTGGCCGGAGTGGTTGGATTGATCGTCTCCATAGGTACTTCTTTGGATTCAAACGTTGTCTACTTCGAGCATTTAAAAGAGGATATAAGGAACGGAAGGACACTGCGCTCCGCAGTTGATCAATCATTCCCAATAGCCTTCAAAACAATTTTTTGGGCAAACCTTGCTTCTATAATAGGAGCTGCCATTCTTTACTTTCTAACAGTAGGCTCTGTAAGAGGATTTGCTTTGATGCTTGGCCTTGCGTCAATACTTGACCTTGTTGCCACGTACTTCTTCCTTAGACCAGTTGTGAAACTAATGGGAATACAGAAAGCAATACAAGATCGACCTTGGTTAAGTGGCCTGCCGAGTTCTGTTGGAGAGGAATCATGAGCTTGCTCGGAAGAATGTATAGAAATGAAACGTCGGTACCCTTTGCGAAACTCTGGAAACCTATTGGACTTTGTTCTCTCCTAGTACTGGTAATTTCAATATGTAGTCTTGGTTTTAGAGGATTGAACTTAGGTCTAGAATTTGAAGGTGGCGGAGCATGGGAAGTGTCAGCTTCTGGAATTGAAGCAGAGCAGGTGCGAGATGCATTGCGGCCATTAGGTATCGCAGATGCACGAATCCAAACAGGTGGTGGTGTTCTTCGTGTGCGAACCGAGCTCTCTAAGGTCGCACAAACGTCTCTTCAAGAGGGTGAAAGTGGCGACCCTATAGTCGCACAAGTCACAACTGCTCTTGCGGAGATAACTGGTCAGGACGAATCCGCTATCAGTGTCTCAACGGCTGGGCCATCATGGGGTGAAGAAATAACAGATAAAGCTATCAATGCGCTGATTGTTTTCTTTATTGTTATTGCTCTTTATATAACGATTCGACTCCGGTGGGAAATGGCAGTAGGGGCCTTACTCGCAGTCGCACACGATATTTTAATAACTGTTGGCTTATACGCACTTTTCCAGTTTGAAGTAACCCCACCGACCGTTATCGCGTTTCTAACGATTATGGGTTATTCGCTTTACGATACTTTAGTTGTATTTGACAAAGTCAGAGATAACGAGCACTTGCTCACGAATTCAAAACTCTCCTACACATCAATAGTGGAAAAAGCGCTGAATCAGGTTTTTATGAGGTCTGTCAATACCAGTATCACATCTATTCTCCCAGTTGTTTCGGTTTTGGTTGTCGGGTCTGGCATCATGGGAGCGGTAACTCTGAGGGAATTTGCCTTGGCATTACTTATAGGTCTAGTTATTGGAACCTTCTCCTCTCTTTTCGTAGCCGCGCCTACAGCAACGGTCCTGCGAAATAGATTTGGTGACGCGGACTCAGACAGCAACAGATCGTATCGGCTAAGTGAAGCAGTAAAGAAAAGGTCGAAAAGCGCACAGGTTGCCGTGAAAATACCATCAAACCCAGCGATTCCTCCAAGGCCAAGGAAAAAACGTAAATAACTGAGATGCCAGCATCCGAAACAAATTTGAAAAGACTCATTCAAAACGTTCCAGACTTTCCCCGTAAAGGAATCAACTTCAAAGACGTATCGCCATTATTGAGAGATGCCACTGCCTTCGCAACGGCGGTATCGCTAATGGCGCAACCCGTTGCGGCCGAAGAGATAGACTATATAGCGGGTATAGAGGCTCGAGGATTCATCCTTGGATCAGCCTTAGCGAATTTCCTTAATTTGGGCTTCATCCCTATTCGAAAGCCTGGGAAACTTCCGGGGGAAACAATAACTCAGAACTATGTTCTAGAGTACGGCGAATCATCGTTAGAAATACAACGCGAAGCGGTGCCCAAGGGATCGAATGTGCTGATTGTTGATGATATTCTCGCAACCGGTGGAACTGCGAAATCAGCTGCAAAACTAGTTGAACGCATAGGCTCGAAAGTCATTGGATTTGTATTTCTAGCATCGCTTGAGTTCCTTAACGGAAGAAAAGAAATAGCGAATTATAAGCAACATACACTTCTGACTTACGACTAGTGCTTGCCTAAGATAGGCTTATATGTATGAGCTTGATTACAACAAAGGTTAGCTTGTGGAATCGCATTGAAGAGGATCCAGCAGCTGAACTAAATCAGGTGTTGGAAATGTTCTCAAGGCACCATGCCAATAAAGGAACAGGTCAAATTAAAAGAGCCTACCAAGAAGCTCATCAGGCGCATGATGGTCAAATTCGTAGATCCGGGGACGCATATATCACGCACCCAGTCGCAGTGGCAGAGATAGTAGCTTCACTAGGGCTTGATGAATCAACGATCGTAGCTGCTTTGCTTCACGATACTCTTGAGGACACAGAGGAGGCCTTTGAACGAATCGAAGACGTTTTCGGAGCGGAAGTGGCTTCTATCGTTGATGGCGTAACTAAGTTAGAGCGAATAAAATTTGAAACGAAAGAAGCTCAGCAAGCTGCCTCAATGAGAAAAATGTTAGTGGCAGTTGCAAAAGATATTAGAGTGCTTCTAATCAAGCTCGCCGACCGTCTACACAACATGCGAACAATTGCGTCGTTGCCTAAATGGAAACAACAACGAATAGCAACTGAAACCCTAGATATCTATGCCCCACTTGCTCATAGGTTAGGTATGCAAGGGCTAAAAAATGAATTAGAAGACCTTTCCTTCGCCGCGCTACATCCCAAATGGTACGCTCAAATTGACCAAATGATAGCTGACCGGGCGCCAGAGAGAGATCTCTATCTTGCTCAGATCTTGGCAGATGTTAAGTCCCGACTTGATGAATTGATGGTAGGAGCAGAAGTGCATGGTAGGCCCAAACATTTCTGGAGTATCTACGAAAAGATGGTAATAAAAGGCAGGGAGTTTGATGAAATCTACGACCTCATGGGAATCAGGGTAATAGTTGAATCGGTGAAAGATTGCTATGGCGCACTTGGTTCAATCCACGCCACTTGGCATCCCGTTCAAGGAAGATTCAAAGACTACATAGCAATGCCCAAATTCAATCTTTACCAATCTCTCCACACCACTGTGATAGGTCCGCAAGGCAAACCACTCGAAGTTCAAATAAGAACACGTGATATGCATCACAGAGCTGAACATGGTGCAGCAGCGCACTTTAGTTACAAAGAAAAAGTTGATGAAAATGAATACATGTGGTTCTCACGAATTGTTGATTGGCAAGAAGAAACTGAGGACCCACTTGAATTCATGACTAACCTAAAGATGGATTTAGACCAAGATGAAGTCTTTGTTTTTACACCTAAAGGTGAAGTCGTAACCCTTGAATCCAAATCAACTCCTGTTGACTTCGCTTACACAATACACACAGAGGTAGGCCATGCCTGCAGAGGCGCCCGGATAAATAAGCGACTTGTGCCTCTCGATACGGTTCTTCAATCAGGTGATACTGTGGAAATCCTAACCAGTAATGCTCAAGACGCCGGGCCATCTCAAGATTGGTTAAGATTTGCGAAGACACATAGGGCAGGATCAAAAATCCGTCAATGGTTCACTCGCGAAAGGCGAGAAGACGCTATTGATGCTGGACGCGAAGCACTCGCTGAATCTCTTCGCAAAGAGGGTCTACCTACATTCAAACTTCTGAAGAGTGAGACCTTGGAAGAAGTGTGCGAAACACTAAATTATGCGGATTCAGAAGCGCTCTATGCCGCTATCGGTGAACAGAATCTAAACCCAAAGAGCGTGGCTGGACGTTTTCTTGAAATCCTCAAAAAGTCCGGATCGTCACAAGTGATTCCTGCGCCACTGCCAAGCCACCGAGATCGAAAAGTGGGGAAGGCAAAAAGAAAACGAGATAACGAAGTAGGGGTCGTTGTTGAAGGCGTTGACGATGTAATGATAAGGCTCGCTAAATGTTGCACGCCTGTCCCGCCGGATGAAATTATGGGTTTCGTTACGCGAGGAAGAGGAGTTTCTATCCATCGAAGTGATTGTGCCAATGGCGTGGCTTTGGCTTCCGGCCATGCCAACCGTTTAATTGATGTTGAATGGGATGACAAACGAGGAGGTACTTTTGCAGCTTCAATAGAAGTAAAGGCATTTGATCGCACAAGGCTTCTTGGAGATGTTTCCACAGTCCTCTCTGATGCAAGAGTTAATATCATCTCAAGTTCCACCCGCACCGGAACAGACAGAATCAGCGTAATGAATTTCGAATTTGAATTAGGTGATGGTCGTCATCTGGACTGGTTGATAAGCCTGATACGACAAGTCGATGGAGTGTACGACGCCTATCGAATTTTGCCTGGAAATAAAAAAGGCCAATCACTCCAAAAGGCGAAAACATGACATTCGCCAATCAAAAGACTGGGCACCACTACACCCAGACACCTCTCAGCGCGAATTAATGATGAAATTCAGGATTGTTCAGAGCGATGGATACAATATTCAGGAAGTTGACCTCTTCCTGCGGAAATTAATGAAATGGCAAGCAGACGGGAAGACTAAAATAGCTGCCAGGAAACTCCATCGCATAAAGTTTTCACTCACTAAGAAGAAAGGCTATGACCCTCAAGAGGTTGATGACTATTTAGACTCTCAACTCAATCAAAAGACGCTAAATCCAAATACATCGTCAGCCGATGGATTGAAGCCACATCTCGGAACGCATCAATCCCTTACTTCAATTCCAACGATTACAAGCAACAGGTTAAGAGACCTCTCACCTCCAATGGTTGAAGAAATTGGATATGAAAGAGAAGAAGTAGATAAATTCCTAGATTTAATCGCTGACACACTTCAGCTATTTGAAGAATCAACAAATGAAGAAATACAGCAAATCAAGGCTGATCAATATAACCCTGACAGCGAAACACCTAAACTACTTTCTGCTGATCAAATACGGTGGGCCCTGTTTACAGTGACTGAGTCTCAAGGGTATGACATTCTAGCTATTGATGCCGCCGTGAACCGCTTATCAGATGCCTTAGAGTATCACTGGCACAAATCCGATTAGCTGCACATTTGACTCTCATCTTTAATATCACCATAAAGACCATCAACCCTGTAGTCTTGCCACATGAGTAAATCACAATACCAAGCCCCTAAAGGGACCAGAGATATTATGGCTCCGGAAACAAATAGGGTCAGTGCGCTCCTACGTCTCTTTGAAGAAACCTTAAATTCAGGTGGTTATAACCAAATTATTTCACCGATATTTGAAGATATCGGAGTATTCCAGCGTCTTGGCCATAGCTCAGAGATAGTCACCAAGGAAATGTTCGACCTCTTTGACAAGGATCCCAAAAACCCCCAACACCTTGTTTTGCGGCCAGAACTTACAGCGAGCATTTGTCGAGCTTTCGCTCAGCATAGGCCAGTAACACCATGGAAAGTCTGGTACGAAGGACCTCAATTTAGGTATGAAAAACCACAGGCAGGCCGATACCGACAATTTCTCCAAGTCGGAGCAGAATTGCTGGGATCTCCTGACCCTCACGCTGATGTAGAGATCATATCCATGGCTTCGAGATTTTTTCAAAAAACAGGATTAGCGAATACCAAGCTACTTCTTAATTCACTGGGTGATACTGAAACTAGAGGTAACTATAATGACGCACTGACTAACTATTTGAATTTGAACCAGGTTAACTTGAGTGAGCAGTCACAAGAGACAATGCTTAAAAACCCCCTACGGGTTCTGGATTCAAAGCGAGAAAAAGACCAAGAAATAATACAAAATGCGCCCGTCATAACTGATTTCCTAAATGATGATTCAAATAAGCATTTCCAAATTGTTCAAGAAGGTCTCTCTCTCTTAGGAATAGACTACGATTTAGCTCCCAGACTGGTACGAGGCTTAGATTACTATACAAAAACAACATTTGAATTCGTTGCTCCCAACCTTGACACTGCGCAGAATGCTGTGGGGGGAGGAGGTCGATATGACGGGCTTGTTGAAGCTTTAGGAGGCCCACCAACCGAGGGTATCGGTTTCGCTATCGGAATAGATCGAACATTACTAGCCTGTGAAGCAGAAAATGTATCTCAAAGTGTTGACAATATAGAGATTTTTATTGTCGACACTACCGGCGGGGGTGAAGCGCTTGTTTTATCAGACGAGTTGCGCCAAATAGGATTAAGCGTAGATAGAAGTTTTGATCAACGGTCAATGAAAGCACAAATGAAGGCAGCTGACAGATCAGGTGCTCAACTAGCAATCATCATAGGAACTGATGAACTCAATGAAAATCAGGTTACCCTTCGAGACTTAAGAGGCGATGGAATACAAACTGTTCTAGACCGCCAGTCACTAGCGAAGACATTACCAGAAATGTTACAGGAGACGACAAAATGACTATGCGAACTCACTACTGCGGCGAGCTCAGATCAAGCCATATCGATTCAATTGTCACCGTTTGTGGCTGGGTAGATACTCGCCGAGTCCATAGCGAACATCTAGCTTTCATTGATCTCCGTGACCACACTGGCATTATTCAATGCGTGGTAGATGAAAAGCTAGATCTTCGATCAGAGTATGTTGTCGCAATTACCGGAACTGTGCGATCACGATTCGAAGGGAAAAGTAATGAAAAACTATCTACCGGTGAAGTCGAACTCGGAGACTGCTCCGTAGAACTTTTATCATCTGCTGAACCTCCACCATTCCCTATGCACGAACGCTCAGAAGTTGACGAGAATATCAGGTTAAGACACCGATATCTTGATTTGAGAAAAACACGTATGCAAAGAAATTTGAGAATACGAGCTCAAGTCAACAGTGCAATTCGAAACGCAATGGAAAAGCAGGGATTTGTAGAAGTAGAAACTCCTATGTTGATTGCATCTACGCCGGAAGGCGCCAGAGACTTTGTTGTTCCTTCAAGACTGCATCCAGCCAATTTCTATGCATTGCCTCAAAGCCCACAAATCTTTAAGCAATTATGCATGGTTGGGGGCATTGATAGGTACTACCAAATTGCCCGTTGTCTCAGGGACGAGGATCTCAGAGCTGATAGACAATTTGAGTTTATGCAACTTGATATGGAAGCAAGCTTCGTGACGCAAGAGGATGTGTTGTTATTTGTTTCTGAAGCGGTTAAAGATTCCGTAGAGAGCATTACAGGAAACAGGCCAGGTGAGATACCCACTATGACATGGCATGAAGCAATGGAGCGTTTTGGCTCTGATAAGCCTGACACTAGGTTCGGAATGGAACTTATAGAGCTATCAGACATCTTTCAAGAAACAGAAGCCAATGTCTTTAAAGTCGACTGTGTTAAAGGGATCCTGTACCAGAACGGCGCAGAAATACTGGGAAGAAATGCTATAGATGCGTTAACTGAAAAGTGTCAAAGTTGGGGAGCAAAAGGGCTCGCATGGTTTAGGGTTGGTGAGAATTCATCTTTGGAGGGGGCTCTTACAAAGTTCATGTCAGAAGAAGAAGTATCCCAACTCGCATCCTCAATGGGGGCGAACGCAGGCGATATGGTTTTTGTAATTGCTGACAGAAGAAGAACCGTCAATCATATATTAGGGTTGCTAAGGCTAGAGTTAGCTCGACCTCCGGTTGGAGAAGGTGGATTAAATTTCCTATGGATTACAGAATTCCCACTATTTGAATCCGTAACAGACAGTGGCGAACCAATACCTGCTCATCACCCTTTCACTATGCCTCACCCAGATGACCTTGAGATGCTTGACGATGTCTCGGGAGATGACTATTTATCAATTCGGTCTCAAGCTTATGACCTTGTCCTCAATGGCTGGGAATTGGGCTCAGGGAGCGTGAGGATTCACAAAAAAGATATCCAAGCAAAGATTTTCAACCTATTAGGGATTCAAGATGAAGAAGCCGAACAGAAATTCGGATTCTTGCTTGATGCCTTTAAATATGGAGCACCTCCTCATGCTGGATTCGCCTTTGGCATTGATCGTCTCGTTGCTTTGCTCGCAGGTGAAGAAAATATCCGAGAAGTCATTGCTTTCCCAAAAACACAGTCAGGGAGTGACCCATTGACTAACGCTCCAACTCCACTCGATGTAACCCACCTTGAAGAGTTGGGCTTAAGGTTAGCCCCAGATACAACCTAACCTATTCGTTTTTATCTGGTGGGGTAATCAGGTAGATGCCTTCCGCTACCTTTTCAAAAGTTCCTTCTGTTCCGAATGCTAAGCCAGAAAAAAAATCGACAATCCTTCTACCGACGTCTTTAGGCTCGGCAATTAAATTGATTATCGTAGGGTTGCCATCCTTGTAGCTTTGAGCAGGAGGCATGACATCCTCAAAACTTGTTACTTCAAACCGATTGGAATCAAGAGAAGTCATAAGATAATAATACCTTAACGAAGCAAGTGTGTCCGCACATATCCAAAACCGCAATTTAGAAGATGTCTCTGCACTAATGAGCCGATGACGTAGGCTACTGACAACGAAGGCTAGAACTGGCTTGTAAAGGCCTCCATCTCAGGTATGGTATACGTATGGTTAAGAGAATTATCTGGATTGCGGCAGGATTTGGAGCTGGACTTAGTTCGTCTCTTTGGATGAAACGAGTAGTCAAAAAACGCACGGCTGATTACACGGCTTCTGTAGCTACAAATTTTATTGAAAATAGCGTTAAAGCTACGAAATCAACGATTTCGGGTGTGGCAGATGAAGGTAAACGAATCGCAACAAAATATCAAGATAGAGTGCCCAACCGTGTCGGGAAAAGAGCTCAAAGCGGCGTCCTGATCCTCAACGATTAATAAACTGGTAGAAGCTAAGGGCGCGCAGTAACGTAACAATGCGGTGGCATAAAATTATGCGTAGTTATTGCACTGTAGGATTGTTTTAATGAAAGCCAGAGAACTCAGAAGCGCATTTACGACTTTTTTTGAAAAACGAGGGCATGAAGTTGTGCCCTCTTCAAGCTTGATCCCGCATGATGATACAATCCTTTTCACGAATGCAGGAATGGTGCCTTTCAAAAACTACTTCTTAGGCGTTGAAAATCCACCATACAAACGTGCTACAACAGTTCAAAAGTGTGTGCGAGCTGGGGGGAAGCATAATGACTTGGACGAGGTTGGTCGAACCAGTAGGCACCTAACTTTTTTCGAAATGATGGGAAATTTCAGCTTTGGAGACTATTTCAAAGAGGATGCTATTCCTCTAGCTTGGGAGTTTATTACTGATGTACTCCAGCTAGATCCCGAACGACTTTGGGTGACTGTTCATCACTCGGATGATGAAGCTGCTCAGATATGGGAAGAAAAAGTAGGTGTCCCGCAGGACCGTATTCAAAGACTAGATGAAGATAATTGGTGGCGAATGGCTGATACTGGACCCAATGGTCCCTGCTCAGAGATCTTTTGGGACAAGGGCGAAAAGTACGGGCCTCCGGGAGGACCTGAAAACCCTGATTCTGATGAGCGATATGTTGAAATCTGGAATCTTGTTTTTATGCAATACGATCAGCAAGCAGATGGCGAGCAGATTCCGCTTCCAAAACCATCAATTGACACAGGTGCAGGGCTCGAACGAGTTCTATCAGTAATTCAAAATGTGGATGCTGTTTGGGAGCTAGATGAATTTCAAAAACTCCTTGAATCTGCAGAAGAGACCACAGGAGTATCTAAAGATGCTGGCCATAGCACTCTTATCTCGTTACAAATTTTAGTTGACCATGCCAGGTCCAGCACCTTTTTGATCAATGACGGAGTTATTCCAAGTAACGAAGATAGAGGATATGTTCTCCGCCGTATCGTTCGGCGAGCTGTCCGACATGCCTACCTTCTGGGGGTAGAGACGCCTGTTATGTCTGAGCTAGCAGACGCTGTCATAACGCTGATGGACGATGCCTATCCAGATCTGGCAGAGAATAGAAAACTCATCAAGGATACATTGCAACGCGAAGAGGAAGGTTTCCGGAAAACACTCTCAGCGGGGATGAAAATTCTCGAGGGGCACCTATCGCAAATAAGAGAGACTGAAACACTAAGTGGAAAGGTCGCTTTTCAATTGCATGACACATATGGATTTCCTATGGAGCTAACTCAGGAAATCGCTGCTGAAAGAAAAATTCCAATAGATATCGAACAATTCAATGATGCAATGAACCTCCAAAGAGAAAGGGGTAAAGCAGAATCAACAATAAGAGGTAGTTCATCTAATCTAGACCCCCTGCTCCAAAAAGCTATTGAAAAGTTGCCAACTACAACTTTTGAAGGGCACGACAAACATGAAAGCACCGCAGAGATCCTTCATCTAGATGATAATTTTGTGGTTCTTGACAAAACCCCTTTTTATGCTGAAGCGGGTGGTCAAGTTGGAGATACCGGCATCATCACAAACGACAACGGAACCCTCACAATTAGTAACACAACGTCTACGCCCAGCGGTCATTATTTGCACGCAATACAACACGTAGATGGATTAATAAAAATCGGTGACACCGCTACAGCTACGATCGAAGGCAAGAGGCGACTTAAAATTCAGCGCCATCATACAGGTACTCATCTGTTGCATTGGGCGCTACGAACGGTTTTAGGTGATCACGTCAAACAGCAGGGGTCATGGGTAGGTCCCGAACGCCTTCGATTTGATTTCAGTCATTTTGCAGCCCTCACAAAAGACGAGATAGAGGAGATCGAGGACCTCGTCAACAGAGAGATCTTCTCAGGGTCTACTGTCGAAATTGTTGAAACCACAATGGAAGACGCAAAAGAATTAGGGGCACTAGCTTTCTTTGGGGATAAATATGGTGACGAAGTACGTGTTTTGAAAGCTGGCGAATTCTCTGTTGAGCTATGTGGAGGAACGCATGTGCATAACCTCAGCGACATAGGGCCAATGAAGATATTAAGTGAAGGGTCAATCGGATCAAATATACGACGCATTGAAGCAGTTTCGGGTCTAGGAACCATTGACCTTATTCGTAAGCAACAGGACCTAATCGAAGAAGTCTCAAATGATCTCGGTGTACCATCATCAGGCCTTATAGAAGGAGTGGCAAAGAAGAATCGAGAAATCGATGAGCTGACAATCGAATTAGGCGGGCTGCGGAAATCAATTATCCAAAGTTCACTTGGCACGCTCCTTGGTCAGGCAAAGGACGGAATTATAGCCGAACAGGTTGACGGTCTTGGTCGAGAAGATATGAGAGATTTAATATTTTCTCTGTGCAAAAGCGAAGATATTAAAGCTGTAATTCTTGGAGTGGCTTTAGAAAGTGGCGGGGTAGCGTTAGCCGCAGGAGTACCAATAGGGTCTAACCTCGACGCATCCGATCTGATAAGTGAATCTACAAAACTGATAAAGGGTGGTGGTGGCAAGGGCAAAGAATTTGCCATAGCCGGTGGAAAAGACAGCGCTGCTTTGAAAGAAGCTATCCAATTAGCTCGACAAAAAGCGGAGTTAGGGTGAGAGTCATTGGGCTTGATTTAGGGTCCAAAAGGATAGGAGTTGCATTAAGCAACTCGGATATAACAGTGGCCACACCGTATGAAGTTATCAAGAGAGCGGACAATATAGAAAAGGACCATATCGCAATTCTAAAGATCGCTCTTGAGTGGGAAGTAAATAAAATCATTGTAGGCCTTCCAATTTCATTAGATGGGACTCTGGGCGCGTCAGCTAAATCTGTCATTAACGAAATAGAAAAGCTTAAACGCCTAACGGATATACCAATCCAAACCCATGATGAGCGGTTCACTACAGTGACTGCTGAACAAATGCTTCTTCAGCAAAACGTAAAGCGCGATAAAAGAAAGAGTGTCATTGATAAGGTAGCTGCTGCAATTATTTTGCAGGGATGGATTGATTCTTTCAATACTTCAAAAGATCTAAGACCCGGACCAGTTACATGAGTGGTGACGACAAAGAATCTGAGCACGCAGACTCAGAAAGTCAATCCGTATACCCTGATACCGACCACAAAAAGTCAGATCAAGGAAGTCATGGCACCCCATACGAAAACTTTTTTTTGGGCGCATATGAAACGAGTAATGAAAGTGCTCAAATAGGAAGTTCAAGTTCCAAAGATATTTACCCGCAAGACCTGCCACCCTGGTACGAAGACGAATACTATGACGACCGAGACTGGGAACGTCTCCCAAGGAGAACAAGCACAGCGATTCGCTTCGGAATATTTGTGGGTGTGTTGCTCATCCTGTCTTTGGCAACATACAGTTTTGTCAAAGGATGGATTGATGATCAACTTGATCCGCCAGGCGAACCAGGCATAGCTGTCACCATTGAAATCCCACAAGGGGCAACAGCAGATGACATTGCAAGAATTCTTGCAGATAACGATATTGTTGCCAATGCAACTGTCTTTAGGTATTACTTAAGATTCAAAAGCGCTTCCGATTTCCAAGCTGGTATCTATACATTTCAGATAAATAGCTCAGCTTGGGATGTTAAAGAAAATCTATTGGCCGGACCACTTGAAATTCCGGATGATAGATTCTTTGTAACAATTCCCGAAGGTTTAACGCTAGTCGAGATGCAAGAAACTCTTCTAGGCCAGCTGCCGGACTTTAATCCGGACGAACTTAAACGAGCTATTGAAAGTTCTGAAACCCCTTCCAGCCTTGGTATCACATTAAGTTTCATCAAAGAGGGCATCTTCTTTCCTGAGACTTACGACGTAGATGAAGCATCGCTTGCGGATGAGCAGAATCTCCTTGAGAGAATGATTTCCCAATTCGATATTGTGGCAGCAGAAACTGGGTTGATGAACCCTGCTAGCGCTCTGGGGGTAAGCCCTTATGAGGTCCTGATTATTGCATCACTAATCGAAGAAGAAGCGGCACTCGAAGAAGAGAGAGGGAAGATAGCAAGGGTAATTTACAACCGGCTGGAGCGTTCAATTCCACTGGGGATTGATGCAACTATCGTCTATGCTCTTGGCGGGGACAGAGAATTAACTCTCAGCGATTTAGCAGTTGACTCTCCTTATAATACAAGACTTGTTACAGGGTTACCTCCAACCCCAATAAGTGCCCCAGGAAGGGCATCAATAGAGGCAGCCCTTGAACCAATTCAAGGAGATTGGTTGTATTATGTGCGAACAGATGAGTTTGGAATTGGGTCCCACACATTCGCTGTCACTCTAGAAGACTTTAACGAGGCTGTTCTTATATGCATAGAAAGAGACCTTGGTTGTGGTTGAATTTCCTGAAGTTAACGATCTCAAGTTCACTGCTGCTGTTGTGGGTAAGCCAATAGCGCATTCACTTTCCCCACTGATTCACAACACTGCATTTAAGCAAGAGAAACTAAATTGGATTTACCATGCAATTGAGGTCTCAGAAAATGAAGCAAGTGAATGCATAGCCGCAGTCAGAGAAAAGAATATACGCGGTTTATCTGTGACAATGCCTTTGAAAGAAGCTCTAATTCCTCATCTGGATGGTTTGACCGAAACTGCTAAAAAATTGAACGCAGTCAATTGTGTCTTCTGGGATGGCGACGACCTCATGGGTGATAATACAGATGGAGATGGTTTCATCAATGCTTTGAGGTCACAACTCAATGTACCTCTTCATGAAAAGACCCTCGCAATCATTGGAGCTGGGGGCGCAGCCCGTTCTGTCGTTTATAGTTTGGGAAAGAATCAGGCAAAAGAGATTATCGTTGTTAATAGAAGCAAACAGAAAGCTGAGAAAGCTGCTTCTCTTGGCGGGCCTAATGCAAGGATCGGTAGCTATGAAGATCTTGCCGCATGCGATATTGTCGTAAACTCAACACCGCTTGGAATGGTCGGTACAGCTACAGAACCGTTGCTGCCAGTGCCAATTCAGTTTCTGTCTGCCAACCAAACTGTAATAGACCTTGTCTATAACCCCATTGAGACAGAGTTTCTTCGCCAAGCTAAAAGTTTGGGTGCGTCAACTTTCTCTGGTTTGGGGATGTTGATACATCAGGCCCTTCTGCAGTTCCTGCTCTGGACAGGTCAGAATGCTTCCATTGCTGGTATAGAAAATGTTATCTCCGATGCAATTAGTAGATAACACTTCTATGGTTAACTCCCTGCAAAATCTAATTTCGGTGGCTACTCTCATAATGTGGAGATGAAAGAGATTAAAGTTGACCTATCCGATAGGAGCTACCCCGTACTTGTCGGTTCTGATTGCCTAGATCATGTCGAGAAATATTACCCCGATTCGACAAAGAGGGTAGCTATCGTAACTCAGAAGGAAATAGGAGTGGAGATACCTTCTGGTAAAGACTATAAAATTTTTCAGATCGAAACAGGTGAGAAAGCTAAATCAATAGAGACAGTTATCGAATTATGTAGGTCTTGGGTTGACTGGGGCCTAACTCGTTCAGATATAGTCGTCGGTTTAGGTGGAGGAATGGTAACTGATGTTGCAGCTTTCGCGGCTTCTATCTACCACAGAGGTCTCCAGGTCGTTAATGTTCCAACAACTTTGCTTGGGATGGTTGACGCAGCAATTGGAGGAAAAACAGGAGTCAATCTTCCTGAGGGGAAGAATTTAATTGGAACATTTTGGCAGCCTAAAGCTGTCGTATGTGATGTGGACACGCTTCAAACTCTTCCAGAACGAGAATGGAAATGCGGGTATGGGGAAGTCGCTAAATATCATTTTCTTGGTGCAGATGACATGAGGGGGTTTGGGCTAATTGACACAGTACTAGAGTGTGTCAAAGTCAAAACAAGGGTTGTTGCAGAAGATGAGCGAGAGACTGGCAAACGGGCAATCCTAAATTACGGTCACACGTTAGCCCATGCGCTCGAACTTGAAAATGAATTTACACTAGCTCATGGTGAGGCTGTAGCAGTGGGTATCCGATATGCTGCCGAAGTCGCATTTCTACTGGGACGGATTAGGGAGGACCGAGTTGCATATCATGAGGAAATCCTCAATCACTATGGGTTGCAAATGAAGTTGGGGAAACGCATTAATCCTGAAAGAATCATTTCGTTTTTCTTGAGAGACAAAAAGTCTAAAAACGGGATCACATTTGTTTTAGACGGAGACAAAGGAGTGGAGCCTGTGCTTGTTCAGGAACAAAATATACTAGAGAAAGCTTTGGAGGTCGTTCAATGAAGTCAATCCTTTTACTAATGGGGCCAAACCTCAACATGCTTGGAGAACGCGAGCCCGAAATTTATGGATCAGAAACGATCCAAGAACACGTAAAGCAAGCTGAAAGAGTTGCGAATGAATTTGGTTATAAATTAGAACACTTCCAATCAAATAATGAAGGGGAACTGGTTGATCAAATTCAGAACGCTAGAGGAAAGCATATGGGGATCATTATCAACCCTGGTGCACTCACCCACTACGGGTGGTCAATTCATGATGCTTTGGCTGCTTTTGATGGTGTAGTTATCGAGATGCATCTATCCAATCCAAATCAGCGAGAATCGTGGAGGCATACTTCTGTTGTTGCACCAGTAGCTAACGGGTCAATTATCGGTTTTGGAATACACGGGTACGAGCTATCTATTCGAGCATTTCATAAGATCATTGAAAATGATGACCAACGAACATGAAGTAACTTTTCACTCTCAGAGAATTGCTCGTGTGAGTGACTGGTGCGCAGAAAGTGATGCTTGTTTCATAGCTCTGGATTCTTTCGCTATCAAATGGCTAACAGGGTTCACAGGTTCTAATGGAGTGATTTACCTAGACACAAATTGCCTAGTTCTATTCACTGATTCAAGGTACGCAGAGCAAGCACCAGTTGAGATTGCAAGACATGGAGTGAACGTAAAGTGTGTCATAGGTTCGGACCCATTTAACGAAATTGCTGAACTATCAGGAAAAAGAAATATTTACTTAGATGGCGAAAAGTGTTCATGGAGCGCAAAAGAGAAGATTGAACGCCTTGTTAAAGGGGAGATCATAGATGCTCATGAATTTTGTTTAAAACTTAGGTGCATAAAAGACGAAAGTGAAATAGAGAAGATAAGAACTGCAGCTGAAATTACTTGCATGGCTCTTGATAAGGCCTTGAATGAATTGAATGAAGAGACAACCGAAAGGGAATTAGCTCGGGATATTGAATATTTTATGACCCAACATGGTGCATTGAATGCGGCCTACCCTCCAATAGTTGCAGCTGGTAAGAACAGCGCGCTTCCTCATGCACGCCCCTCTAACCAGCGCATCCTAGATACAAACCTATTACTCGTAGATGTAGGTGCTAATTTTGAAGGATATTGCTCTGACATGACAAGGATGATTCCTTTATCCAAACTAAGCAAAGAACAAGAATATGCGTCTCAATTAGTGCTCGATTCCCAAACGAAAGCTATTGAAGCTATTCGCCCGGGTATTGAAGCTAAAGAAATTGATGCAATCTGTCGCGATGCATTATTAGATGGGAAGCATGGTGGAAAATTTCTACATGGAACAGGCCATGGTGTCGGTCTGGAAATTCATGAATACCCACGAATCAATAGTAAAAGTGATGACATACTCCAAGAAGGAATGATTATTACTGTAGAACCTGGCATATACCTAGAAGGTTCGTATGGTATCCGTTGGGAAGATCTACTTCTAGTTACAGATTCCGGGTCTGAGTATTTAACTAACTATCGCAAACACACACAAGTCAGTGACTCCCTCGGTTAGAGTAGAAGCCGATAGTAAAGGATTTAGAAATGGCTTCCATATCTACGAATGATTTCAAAAATGGTTGGACCGTGATGGTTGACAGTAATTTGATGCAAATAGTTGAATTTCAGCATGTGAAGCCAGGAAAAGGGCCAGCCTTTGTGAGGACAAAGTTAAAGAATGTTAGAACTGGATCCGTAATCGAAAAGACTTTTCGAGCTGGGGAGTCACTAGAGCGTGTAAATATTGACAAGCGTGAAATGCAATATCTTTATAGAGATGGGTCAGATCTCGTCTTTATGGATAGCGAAACTTATGAGCAAATTACTGTATCTCCCGAATCTGTCGGAGATTTGCCAAACTATATAATCGAATCTGATTCAGCGATCCTCCTGATGTTTGGTAACGAAATTGTAGGAACTGAGCTTTCAGCATCGGTAGAGCTCTTAATCAGTGAAACTGAACCCGGAATCCAAGGTGACAGAGTTTCCGGTGCGACAAAGCCAGCTATTCTAGAGACTGGTTTGAATGTGCAAGTTCCTTTATTTTTGGAAACCGGCGAGAAGATAAAAGTAGACACCAGAACAGGTTCCTACATTAGTCGAGCCTGAAATTCAATAGTATGGCATCAAACAAGCAAAGCGATTTGCCCGAAGATACTCCGGAATACATAGTTGACCGTCGTCATGGGAGAGAGACAGTCCTAGGGCTAATCTACGAATCCGAATCCAAATCAAAGGATCTACTAGAGTTGGAAAAGGATATGCCAGTCCAGCTAGATGGGTATGCCAAGA
>CENF01193589.1_pt1 | contig 90694 bp, 92 predicted proteins | sample 361291 | NCBI WGS metagenome assembly CENF01 (sample SAMEA2619399, study PRJEB7988) | marine metagenome | isolation source: saline water (ENVO:00002010), including | reverse complement strand
GATGCAAATAAAGAATCTCAGCAAATTAAAGGCTCTGGAGATGCAGACGCTGCTGGTATTTATGCTGCTTCTTACTCGCAAGATCCAGAATTTTATGAATTTACTAGAAGCATGAAAGCTTACGTAGAGACTTTTGAAAGTAAATCTGATGTTATGCTAATAGATTCAGACTCTGAATTTTTTAAATATCTAAACGATAAATTAGATAAAGAATAGGACTTCAATTGTCTGAGAATACTTTAATCCTTGGACTCCAATGGGGAGATGAAGGTAAAGGTAAGATAGTTGATAATTTAAGCGAAAGTGTTGATGCAGTTTGCCGTTTTCAAGGAGGTCATAATGCTGGCCATACAATTAAGGTTAATGATGAACAAACTGTTCTTCACCTAATACCATCTGGAATTCTTCATGATAATGCCAAATGTTTAATTGGAAATGGTGTAGTCCTTGCTTTGGATGCGCTGGATGAAGAGATTACTAAACTTAAAGATAAAGGTATAAATTTTCGTGATAGATTTTATATTAGCTCTGCATGTTCCTTAATACTTCCAAGTCATATCTCAATTGATAAAGCTCGAGATAAAAAAGAATCAATTGGAACCACTGGAAGAGGAATAGGACCAGCATATGAAGATAAAATTGGCAGAAGAGCAGTTAGATTTGGAGATATTGGCAATGAATTATTATTACAAGAAAAAATAGAACTATTAGTTGATTATCATAATAGACTATTAAAAGAATTACATAATCATGAAACCCATGATTCAGCTGAAATATTTGAATCAGTCATAAAACATAAGAATTTATATAATGAATTCTGTGTTGATTCTCAGGATCTAATGTATGAATGGGTTAAAAATAAAAAATCAATTTTATTTGAAGGTGCTCAAGGAACACTATTAGATATTGATCATGGAACTTACCCATATGTAACATCTTCTAGCACAACTGCAGGAGGCGTCTCCACAGGGCTCGGTATAGGACCAAAATTTATAGATAAGATTATTGGTATCACCAAAGCCTATGCAACAAGGGTTGGTGAAGGCCCATTCTTAACAGAATTGTTTGATAAAAATGGCGAAATGATTGCCAAAAAAGGTAATGAGTTTGGAGCAACAACTGGAAGAGCAAGAAGATGTGGATGGTTAGATCTAGTTGCTCTTAAAAAAGCTATTTTTACTAATTCTGTTACCAATTTATGTATAACAAAACTTGACGTACTGGATGAGATGAAGGAAATACAAGTTTGCATAGATTATCAAAAAAACAAGCCTATATATAAACAATTTAATGGGTGGCTATCATCTACCGAAGGTATAACAGAATATTCCAATCTTCCTAAAGAAGCGAAAGATTATATAGAATTTATTGAAGATTATATTGAGTGCAAAGCATCAATTATTTCTACTGGACCATCAAGAGATCAAACAATAAATAAATAAATCAAAAATCTATATCTGATTTTGGATTTTTTATATATTTATCTAAGCATGCATTTATGAATTTATATGAGTCAGGATTAGAAAATTTCTTTGATAATCTTAATGATTCATCTATAACTACAAGCTGGTCAAGATTGCCAAATTTAATTTCATTTATTGCAAAATATATTATTGATTTATCTAATAAACTTATATCTTTGTCTTGGATATCTAAGTAGATAAGAATTTTTTTAAATTCTTCACTATATTCATTTATTGATAGAAGAGAGTCTGAGAATTTATCAAAATTAACTTTTTGGTCTTGATGTTCTTTTTTAAATTGCTCAATAATCTCAAGTGGATCCTGTTTATTAAAAAACATTTGATATATTGCTTGAATTAAATACTCTCTTGTTTTTAGATCAATTTTGAAATTAGCTAGATTTTTCATTTATAAGTTGTATTAGAGCTTTGGTATTATTGGTAGTATTTCTTACTAATCTTGGTTCAAGTTGCTCTTTATTTTCTACACAAATGACATTGTTTATAAAAGACAAGCCAATATGCTCTATTGCAAGAGAATTAATAGATCTAAAGACTTCTTTAGTAATCAAATCATAGTGAGAGGTTTCACCTTTAATAATGATTCCAAGAAAAAGAACACCTATAAAATCATTAGACGAAATTTCTTCCGCTGAGGTAAAAGGTAGTCTATCCTGATATACACTCTCTTCGTTATGCAAAATTTTATAAGCAGCCAAGGCTGCAAGTTCAAGAGCCCCAGGCGCAACAGCAGTAGTGCAATCGAAATCTTCAAGAATTTCTTTAGAAATATTTAACATTTCAGATATGTACTCTTCATACCAGGATGTATGGACAATTAATATTCTCTTACTCATTTTTAAAGCCAGTTATTTCAATATCAAACCCAGAAACAGCATTATATTTGGTTGGTGTTCCAAGAACAGTTATTTTTTTTAAATCTAAAGCTCGTAGAATCTGAGATCCTACTCCAATTACTCTTCTATTATTCTTTGGTTCAATCTCTCTCTCTTCTAATTTATTTAACCAATAACTTTTAGCATCTTTATAATTAATTAACACAAACAATCCAGTGCCTTCATCTGCAATTTTCTTTAATGAGTCTCTTATGGACCAATTTTTACCTAATTCGTTTATTCCTAAAGTATCTTGAAGAATACTTTGAGTTTGAACTCTTACTAAAGGAGATTCAATAGAATTTATATCTCCTCTCGATAGTGAAAAATGATAATCATCATGGATTTTATCTCTCCATACATTTAATTTAAATTTACCAAACTCATTTTCTACGTCCTTATCAAGCACTGACTCAATTGTTGATTCCATAGAAAGTCTATAATCAATTAGATCAGCAATAGTTCCGACTTTAATATTATTTTCTTTCCCAAATTTTATTAGATCATCTCTTCTAGCCATTGTTCCATCCTCATTCATAATCTCACAAATAACCCCTGCAGACTGCAGTCCTGCCAGTTTTGCTAAATCACATGCAGCTTCTGTATGTCCAGCCCTACTTAAAACTCCACCTTTCATAGCCTTTAGAGGAAATACATGGCCTGGCTGCACAATATCAGATGGGCTAGATTTTTTATCGACCGCAGTTTTGATTGTGTGTGCTCTGTCTGCAGCAGATATACCAGTAGTTATTCCTGCGGCAGCTTCAATAGAAACTGTAAATGCAGTTTTATTCGCAGCTCTATTATTATTAGTCATCATTTGCAAATCATATTTTTTACATAAATCATTACTCATTGGAAGACAAATTAAACCCTTACCTTTGGATGCCATAAAATTAATGATTTCTGGAGTAACTAAATCAGCGGCGCAGACAAGATCACCTTCATTTTCACGAGATTCATCATCAATAATAATGACTATCTTCCCACTTTTAATATCTTCAATTATTTCTAAAATATTACTTTTATTCATCTTTTATAAATATTTCTTTTAAATCGGCATCAATTTTATATGAGGATTCTAATTTAAAACCATAGTTTTCAACAGCATTATCTTTTTTAAACCAATTTACTCCATCTTTACCAAGATCTTTTTGTGATGTGTAAATAATAAGTTCATCGATATAGCCCTTTTTTAAAAACTCATTAACCAATCTTGGCCCAGCTTCTAATAATACAGAACAGATATCAGTATTTTTTAGAAATTTTATGACTTTATGTAAATCATTTTCTTTAAATTGCATAAAAGGGTCTTTAAAAAACTTATATTTTGATTTTTCACTTGAGCTTAAATCTTTTTTAGACATTAATATTTTTTTAGGCTGATTAACTGGAAAATTAACTCTTGCATTCATTCTGGGGTCATCATTTCTTAATGTGCTGCCTCCTGTAAGAATGCCATCATATTGCGCTCTTATGTTTTGAACATCGTTCATTGATTTTTTTGATGTAATAAAAGCTCTAGTATTATTTTTATAATGCGATTTTCCATCTGCAGATTGAGCAATTTTTGCTGTGATATATGGCCTATTATTTTTATGCTTAAAAAAGAAGAACTTATTTTGAGTAGTTACTAAATCCTGGTACATGCCTACTTCAACTTTGATATTATTTTCCTTTAAAATCTTAATTCCTTTTCCAGACACTTTTGGATTAGGATCTATAGAGCCAATAATCACTTTTTTAATCCCAGATGCAGCTATCCTTCTTGCGCATGACTCTGTTTTTCCAACATGACTACATGGCTCTAAAGAACAAATAAGTGTAAGTTCTGAAAAATTATTAAATTTTATATTTTTTTCTTTTTCTGCATTAGCTAAAGCATTAATTTCTGCATGATTTTTTCCATAAGCTTCATGATATCCCTCAGAAATTATTTGATCATCTTTAACTAAGATTGCTCCTACAACTGGATTAGGTTTTGCAGTATATTTGAAATAATTCGCATTTGTAATTGCTTGAAGCATGAATTTTTCATAATTCATTTTTTCGATTTATTATTTTTTGGTTTTTCCTTGCTTAACGAACTAATTTCTTCTGAGAAATCTTTTATATCTTGAAAATCCCTATATACAGAAGCAAAACGTACATAAGCAACACTATCAACTTCTTTAAGTGCATTCATCATTATTTCACCAATTTCTATAGATTTAATTTCACGAACACCACTTGTTCTAATTTTTTTAAGAATTTTTCCAAATACAGTATCAATTTCTTCTGTAGATAAAGGCCTTTTTTCAAGAGCTCTCAGCATACCTGCCTTTAACTTTGAGCCATTAAATGGTTGTCTTTCTCCATTACTTTTAATTACTCTAGGAAGAGCTAAATCAATTGTCTCAAAAGTTGTAAATCTTGAAAGACATACTTCACACTCTCTTCTTCTTCTTATTTGAGAACCATCGGCGACCAATCTTGAATCAATTACTTTTGTATCTTCGGCTTGGCAAAAAGGACAATACATTTATAAATTATATACTGGAAACTCATTTGTCAGATTATGCACTTCTTTTTTAATTTTATTTTGTAACTCAGCATTATCAAAGTCATTAATTATTGAAGATATCCAATTACTAATTTGTATAATTTCCTTTTCTTTAAAACCTCTAGTCGTAACTGCTGGTGTTCCAATTCTAATCCCAGAAGTAACAAATGGTGAAGCTGTGTCATTTGGAACAGAATTCTTATTGACTGTTATGTTAATTGAGCCTAAAACACCTTCTAAGTCTTTGCCGGTAATATTTTTATTTCTTAAGTCTACTAAAACTATATGATTCTTTGTTCCATTAGTAACTACATTAATACCATTATCTATAATAGTCTTAGCCATAATTTTTGCATTATCCATGACTTGTTGGGTATAAATTTTAAATTCAGGATCTAATGCTTCTTTGAAACATATAGCCTTCGCTGCAATGACATGCATTAATGGGCCGCCTTGAGATCCTGGGAAAACAGCTGAATTTAATTTTTTTTCTATCTCTTCATTTTTCCTAGCAAGAATAATTCCAGATCTAGGTCCTCGAAGCGTTTTATGCGTTGTAGAAGTAACAACATCAGCATAAGGAATTGGAGAAGGGTAAAGATCTGCAGCAATGAGACCTGATACATGCGCCATATCTACTAGAAAAAATGCACCTACTTCATCTGCAATATCTCTAAATTTTTGCCAATCAACAATTCCTGAAAATGCAGAAAAACCAGCAATAATTAATCTTGGATTATATTCTTTTGCAAGAGACCTAACTTCATCATAATTTATATCATTTGTTTCAGGATGAAGCCCATATTGAATACTCTTATAGTTTCTTCCAGAAAAATTAACTTTTGACCCATGTGTTAAATGTCCTCCATGATCAAGACTCATTCCAAGAATGGTGTCATTTGGCTTTAATAGTGCTAAAAATGCAGCTGCATTAGCAGATGAGCCAGAATGAGGTTGAACATTTGCATAATCTGCATTAAATAATTCTTTGGCTCTTTCTATTGCAAGGTTTTCAGCAATATCAACATTTTCACATCCTCCATAATATCTTTTTGAGGGATATCCTTCAGCATATTTGTTGGTTAGAACCGACCCTTGTGCTTCAAGAACCCTTTTAGATGCATAATTTTCTGAAGCTATTAACTCAATATGATCTTCTTGTCTTTCAGCTTCATTCTTAAAAGACTTCCATAAGTCTTCATCAAAGTCCTTAATGGAACTAGAATTTGAAAAGATATTGTCGCTTTTAAAAGATTTCATAATTAAAATTTAGGTAGTAATTTTATATTATCTAAGGCTTTTTGTGCATAAAAGCTTTCTTTCTTTTTGGAAAACATGATTTACAAATTTCACATTCAAGACCAAAACATGATTTAGCGGTGCAGTATTCTCTTCCCCAAAATATAATTTGAAGATGAAGTTTATTCCAGGATTCTTTCGGAAAAATTTTTTTTAAATCCTCTTCAGTTTTTTTAACATTTTTTCCATTAGTTAGACCCCACCTTTGACTTAGTCTATGAATATGTGTGTCAATCGGAAAAGCTGGAACTCCAAAACCTTGACTTATGACCACAGAGGCTGTTTTGTGACCAACACCAGGCAGATTCTCAAGATCTTCAAAATTATTTGGGACTTTATGATTATGTTTTTTTATAAGTATATTTGATAGTTTATGTATAGCTTTAGATTTTTGAGGACCTAAACCACATGGTTTAATTACTTCATATATTTTTCTAACTGAGACTTTTGACATATCTTTTGGATTATCAGCAATTGAAAAAAGTCTTGGTGTGACTTCATTAACTCTTTCATCAGTACATTGAGCAGATAAAAGTACAGCAATTAATAGTGTAAATTTATCCTTATGATATAGAGGTATAGGGGTTTTAGGATAAACTTTATCTAAAATTTTTTTTATAATCTTAGCTTTATCAGATTTCTTCATTGGGATAAATGTAGCATAATATTTTAATTCATATGAATACAAAAAAACTTCAAAAATATATTTTAAAACTAAAAGATTCTTTTCTGGAAGAGTCAGACGAAAATAAAAGAATGTTAGATATTTATATAAGATATATTGAAGGCATTGCAACAGATGATGAAATTGACGAAGCAAACTACCAACTTAAACAGGTTTTAAAAAGTCTCGGACTTGGAATTTTAGTAGTACTTCCATTTAGCCCAATTTCAATACCTTATGTATTAAAAAAAGCTAAAGAGCTAGAAATAGATTTAATTCCAGATTGGTATAAAGCTTTAAGTAAAGATGAAGATAGAATAGAATAGTTAAGATTTTTATTGGAGAAAATATGAAAAATGTAGTAATTGTTGATAGCGTTAGAACAGGATTAGCTAAATCATATAGAGGTGGATTTAATATGACTAGGCCAGATGAGATGCTTGCTCATATTATTGACGCAATGCTTGATCGTAATTCAGACTTACCCCCAGAAGAAGTAGAAGATATTATTATGGGTTGTGGAAACCCAGAAGGAGCTCAAGGTCATAATGTTGGAAGAAATGCAGCAGTTTTATCAAAACTTCCAATAACAACAGGAGGAACAACAATAAATAGATATTGTTCTTCTGGCCTTCAATCAATTTCTATGGCGGCAAGCCAAATAATGGCAGGTTGTTATGACACAGTCATAGCTGGTGGCGCTGAAACAATTTCAATGATGAATATGAATATGGATAATTTTGTTAATGAGCGTCTTGCTGAGGAATCACCTGGAATATATTTTCCAATGGGTATGACAGCTGAAGTAGTAGCTAAAAGATATGATGTTTCTAGAGAGGCTCAAGATGAGTATGCTTTAGAAAGTCAAATGAGAACTGCAGCAGCTCAGCAGTCTGGTGGGTATGACGATGAAATTATTCCTATGAATACAAAAATGCTTTTAACCAATAAAGAGAGTGGCGAGTCTAAAGAAATAGATTATATAGTTGATAAAGATGAGTGTAATAGACCGGAAACAACTCTTGAGGGACTGGCATCACTAAAACCAGTATTTGATCCAGAAAACGGGTCTGTAACAGCAGGAAATTCTTCTCAACTTTCTGATGGTGCATCAGTAACGCTAGTTATGTCTGAGGATAAAGCGAAAGATCTTGGATTGAAGCCATTAGCATATTTTAGAGGATTTACAACGATGGGCTGTGAGCCAGATGAAATGGGAATTGGACCTGTGTATTCAGTTCCAAAACTTTTAAAAAATTATAATTTATCCATGGATGATATAGATATTTGGGAGCTAAATGAAGCTTTTGCAGTTCAGGTAGTTTATTGCAGAGATAAATTGGGTATACCAATGGATAAGTTAAATTTAGATGGCGGGTCTATTTCAATTGGACATCCATTTGGAATGACAGGTTCAAGGCAGGTAGGGCACTTAAGCAGGCAACTTCAAAACTTAGATAAAAAATTCGGTGTTGTAACAATGTGTATTGGCGGAGGAATGGGTGCCAGCGGATTGTTTGAAAGATATCCTTCTTGATATCGGAAGTAGATATATTAGATTGCTTTCAACATTTAGTTGAAAATAATGCAAGTGAATTAATTCTAGTTGGTTCTGGTGATGATGCAGCAATAATAAAACCTCAAGAAAATAATCTTGTTCACTCACTAGATATATCAAAAATTCATACTCATTTTCCTGATAATTCTTTACCTGAGGACATTGCATACCGATCTGTTGCAGTGGCCCTGAGTGATATTGCAGCCATGGGAGCAAAACCTTCATTTATTTCTATTGGACTAACTTCTAATAGCAGTGATATTAATTGGTATAAACAGTTTACAAAAGGCATTGAGTCCATACTTAATGAGTATGACCTAAAGTTAGTAGGTGGTGATGTAACATTTGGAGAGATAAATATTTGTGTTAATGTTTTTGGTTATATAGATAGCAATATTCTAAAAAGAAATAGTGCAAAACCGGGAGATGATATTTACATAACAGGGCAATTAGGAAAGGGTCGTAAGGGTCTAAATGACTGGAGAAATAATAAGCAATCTTCTTTTATTAATAATTATTTTCGTCCTAAGATCAACTTTAAAGATAGTCAATATATTTCTAAATTCGCATCATCTTGTATAGATATTTCAGATGGTTTGATGAAAGATTTAACAAGTATTTGTAATTTATCCAGAGTTGGTGCAAAAATTTTTTTTGAAGAAATCCCAATCACATCTGATATTGATGATTTGTCATATGGTGATGATTATGAATTATGTTTTACTGCATCAAAAAAATATCGCGAGATGCTTAATAATAGAACCTTTTTCATTATTGGCGAAATCACCTCAAGTGAAGAAATATTACTTTTTAAAAATAATTTACCAGTTAATCTAAAAAAAATTGGATGGGATTCTTTTGAATAAAAAAATTGGAATTATAGGTGGGGGTATTTCTGGTTTAGTGGTTGGCATTTTTTTAGCTAAATTAGGACATAAGGTTTCAATTTTTGAAAAAAAATTTCTTCTCAGTGAAACAAGCTCAAAAACAACTAAGCTCCTTCATGGTGGTTTGAGATATCTTGAGAACTTTCATTTTAAAGAGGTAAGAAATGGACTAAATGATAGATATTGGTGGTTAAAAAATTTTCCACAAAATACAAATAAAATTAAAATTTCTATACCATTAAAAAATTCTTTCTCCTTAGAATTATTAAAATTTTATTCAGGTATAAAACTATATGAATTTTTAGCTGGCGAAAAGAAACTTGGAAAAAGTAATCTTTTTTTGAACACAGCTTTTGAAGATATAGCTCTTAATAAAGTCTTTAAAGGATATCTTTCTTTTTACGATGGTTTGATGGATGATCAGATGCTTGGAAAAGATTTAATTAATCTAGCTAAAGAATTAAAAATTAATTTATATGAAAATAATGAGGTATCTTATTTTGATATTCATGGGAATATAGATAATGAAAAATTTGAGAAGGTTATATTGGCAGTCGGACCATGGACTAAAATATTGCTAAAAAAGAATAAAATAAATACTACAAAAGACATTGATTATATTAAAGGTAGTCACCTCATAATCAATAAAAAAATAAAATCAGGACTGATGTTTAAAGGCATATGTAAATCTAGATATGTATTTGCATTACCTTACAAAGAAAATACTTTATTGGGTACAACAGAAGTAAGAGTAGACTCTCCAGAGGAGCCTAAAATTGACATTAAAGAAAAAAATTATCTAATTGATAGCATTAATATGTTTTTGCAGGATCCTGTAAAATCAAGCGATATTATTTCAACTTATTCAGGAATAAGACCCTTGATTAAATCAAAGAATAATTCTCACGATTCATCTAGGGATTTTTATATTCAAAAAGATACCAACTTAATTAGTATTTTTGGGGGTAAATGGACAACATCTCCTTCAATTGCAAGAAAAATTGCTACAATTGTCTAAAATGCAAAGTTTTCTAAATTTAAAAAATCCATATCATTTTATTGCTAGTTTAGGTGGTATAGGACTAATTCCATTTGCTCCAGGAACATTTGGAAGTATTTTTGCCTGGATGATTTTTATATTTTTATCACATTTCATAAATATGCTTATTTTAACCATAATAAGTATATTCTTTGGTATTTGGATATGTGATAAAGCTATAGAAAATCTAATAGAAAAAGATCATAAATCTATTGTAATTGATGAGCTAGTTGGGATGTGGATATCACTAATCCCAGCAATCTACATAACATCCAGTCAAAAAGAGAGAATTATTTATGCTATTTTAGCTATTGTGTTATTTAGACTTTTTGATATTTTAAAACCATATCCAATATCATATTATGATAAAAAATTTAAGAATGGCTTTGGTATTGTTCTAGATGACTGTATTGCAGGAATTTTTTCAGGAATTGGAGCTACTTTTATAACAATTCTTTTAATTTAGATTTAATTTTTTCTACAGAAAGCCCTGCTTCATCTAACATTTGTTCTCTCGAAGCATGTTCAATAAATTTATCGGGTATTCCAATTAAAATTGATTTAATATTAATACCTTTATTGGAACAGAATTCTTGAACAGCACTCCCAGCTCCACCCATAACTGACCCATCTTCAATAGATATAAAAGTGTCTGATTTTGATAAATATTTATTAAGAACTTCTTCATCCAAAGGCTTAACAAATCTCATATCAATTAAAGTTAATTTTAGATCTTTAGCAACTTCTTTCGCTTGATCAATAAGGGCGCCAAAATTTAATATAATATCCTTGCTATTTTCATCGAATATAATTTTTGATTTACCAATTTTATATGGCGCAAGTTCTTTATCAATTTTTGTGTTAGGTCCAGTGCCTCTTGGATATCTTACAGCAGCTGGACCTTTATAAAGATATGCAGTTGTAAGCAGATATCTAGTTTCATTTTCATCAGAAGGAGTGCAAATAATTATATTTGGAATACATCTTAAATAAGCGATATCATAGTTACCAGAATGGGTTGGACCATCTTCACCAACCAAGCCAGACCTATCTAAAGCAAAAGTAACATCAAGATTCTGAATTGCTACATCATGTATTAATTGATCATAAGCCCTTTGCAAAAAGGTTGAGTATATTGCTAAAACAGGTTTTTTATTTTCAACTGCAAGTCCAGCTGCAAAAGTTACAGAATGCTGTTCAGCAATTGCAACATCAAAATATCTTTCGGGATATTTCTTACTAAACTCAACAAGGCCAGAGCCTTCTTTCATTGCGGGCGTTATTCCAATTAAATTTTCATCATGGGAAGCCATATCAACAATCCATTCTCCAAAAATATCTTGGTATTTTTTTTGTTTAGGTTTTTCATCCTTTATTGAATTTATTTTTCCTATAGCATGAAATTCAATTCTATCTGCCTCAGCCGGATCTAAACCCGCCCCTTTTTTTGTAATAATATGCAAAAACTGAGGTCCCTCAAATTCTTTCAAATTAGAAATAACTTTTATTAATTCTTTTACATTATGTCCATCAATTGGCCCAATATAATTTAATCCTAATTCTTCAAAAATCATTCCTGGTGCAACCATAGCCTTCATTTGAGTTTCTACTTTTCTTGCAAGATGAAATGCTTGCGGTAGTGGCTTCAAAAAGCTTGCACCACTTTTTTTTATTCCTTTATATAATTTTGATGCCCATATTCTAGAAAAATAATTTGATAACCCACCAATATTTTCAGAAATAGACATATCGTTATCGTTAAGAATTATTAAGACATTTGGCTTTAAATCACCAGTATGGCTTAGTGCTTCAAATGCCATTCCTGCAGTCATAGCGCCATCACCAATTACTGCGACATGTTTTTTATCTGGATAAGATATTTTGGAAGCTATAGCCATTCCAAGTAGAGCACTCAGTGAAGTGCTTGAGTGTCCAACACCGAAAGTATCATACTCACTTTCTTTTCTGGATGGAAAGGGTGCCAGACCTTCTTTTTTTCTTATTGTGTGAATCTCTTTTTTTCTTCCTGTAAGGATTTTATGAGGGTATGCTTGATGACCCACATCCCATACTAAATTATCATATGGGGTTTTAAAGATATAATGCAAAACTATTGTAAGTTCAATGACCCCAAGACCTCCCCCTAGGTGACCTCCGCTTTGTCCAACTGAGTATAATAAAAATTCCCTTAATTCATCTGAAAGAATTTCAAGCTCATTTGTTGAAAATGATCTAATATCTGCAGGAAAATTAATAGTATCAAGCAGAGGTGTAGATGGTTTTTTATGAGGTATTTCTTTAAAAATTTTCAATTTATTTTTCTCTATCTGATATATATTTTGCTAACTTTACAAGCATATTAATATCTTTTAATTTGAAGGATGATATATCAATTATTGCAGACTCAATAAGCTCATTAGACCTCTCAATCGCAGCATCCATACCAAGCACACTTATATATGTAGACTTGCTATTTTTTGAATCTGAATCAATATTTTTACCAAGGATATTTTTATCAGAAGTAATTTCAAGGATATCGTCTGTTATCTGAAATGCTAGACCAATTTTTTTGCCAAATTCTTTAAATACTGCATTTTGTTTTATGTCATAGTTACCAATCTGACCTAACATAACTGCAGTCTCAATTAATTTACCTGTTTTTAGAGAGTGTATCTTCTCAATAATTTTTAGATCAATTCTTTTTGATTCATTTTCTATATCTAAGAACTGACCATACACCATACCATTTTTTCCACAAGCCGAACTAATTAACTTTAGGGCATCAATTTTCTCTTCTGATCCAAGCTCCATATCATCACAAACAATTTCATACGCAAGGGTTTGTAAAGCATCACCAGCAAGGATTGCATTAGCTTCACCAAATTTAACATGACTGGACTCTTTGCCTCTTCTAAAATCATCATCATCCATACATGGAAGATCATCGTGAATAAGAGAATATGTATGTATTAATTCAATTGCTGTAGCAAGAGTTAAAATACTATTGTTTGATATATTTTTATTTATCTTTCCAGATGCAAATATTAATCCAGCCCTAATCATTTTACTTTCACTCAAAGCAGAGTAATTCATCGCATTTTCTATATCATTAGAATTACCAATAGATATTCTTATATTTTCATAAACCTGATCTCTTACTTGAGATAAAAATTTCTCTAGCATTTAAATTTATGAATTATCTAATTCAATGGATGAACCGTCATCAAGAAGTTTTTTGATCTTTAATTCAGCATTTTGAAGTTGCTTTTGACATTCTTTAACAAGATTGACTCCTTGTTCAAATGATTTAACTGAATCTTCAAGATTAATATTTTCATCTTCTAGCTTTTGTACTATTAATTCAAGCTCTTTTAATGATGTTTCAAAGTCTATTTTTTTATCTTCCTTATCCATAATTTATTGTATGCCACTAGCTTGAGTTTGAAAATATTTTTTATATTCATTTCTTAAAGCATATGGTAATGCAAGTATAGCTGGTGTAAGAATAAGTGTTATAAATGTGCTAAAACCTAAACCAAATACAATAGACACAGCTAAATTTGACCACCAATCAACTATTCTACTTCCTACAATAATATCTCTTGAAATGATATCAAGACTAATTCCCATAGCAAGTGGCATGAGTCCAAAAATTGTAGTCAAAGAAGTTAAAATAATAGGCCTAAGTCTTTGTTTGCAGGCCTCAACAATATGTAAAGATTTTTCAATTTGTGGAGACTCATTTTTAAGTTTATTAAAAGTATCAATCAGTACAATATTATTATTAACAACAATACCAGCAAGAGTAACAATAGATATGCCAGTCATAGTAGTACTAAATGATTTCCCAGTCACTAATAATCCCAATAAAACACCAACAAAAGAAATAGTTACAGAGGATAGGATAATAAAAGATTGATAAAAGCTATTAAACTGAGTTATTAACATTAACAACATCATAAAAACAGCTGTTATACCTGCAACTACTATAAATCTATTAACTTCTTCAGTTTCCTCAGCCATACCGCTAAATTTATATGTAATTCCCTCTCCAAGATCTTGAGATTGTAACCAATAATCTAATTCAGCAACTTTTTTAGAAACTTCTGATTCATTATCTGTTCCTGCTCCAATTTCTTGAAAGTAATTCCCATTTTTTCTGTTAACAGTTTGGCGATTTTCTTTTGGAATAACCTTAACAAAAGAGCTTACTGGAACAGTTCCTTGCCTGGTGACTACATTCAAATCTCTTACACCAGTAATAGTTCTATCTGACTCAGGGAATCTTGCTCTTATTTCAACTTCATCTTTTGAATCATCTGGACGATATTCACCGACTTTAAATCCATTTGTAAGCATTTGAACAAGAGCTCCTACATCGCTGACACTTACGCCTAGTTGAGCCGCTTTTTGTTTATCAACTTCAACGCTCCATTCAACAGATGGATAGGCCTTAGATGAAAAGATATTATTCATACCAATCATTTCATTTCGCATGTAGTTTTCAATTTTATTTACAGCATTATTAACTTCTTCTTCTGTATTACCAAAAACGTCTAATTCAATTGGCGTATTAAAAGAAGGACCTCCTAGATCTGCCTCAACCTCAACTGCAATACCTGGAAGATCTTTTGTTGAATTTTTTAATTGATCCATAATTTCAAAACCAGATATACTCCTTTGAGAAGGTTCTAATGTTTCAATAAATCCTCCTCCAATTCTATCTGCACCTGACTGCCACCAATTTGTTCCAGATCTTAAATATATATTTTTTATTCCTTCTACTTTTAAGAATCTTTCTTCTACTTGTTCGATAATTTCTTTTGATTCAAGAGATGAAAAGTTGCCTCTTGCTTTTACAGTAATATTTGCCTGAACAGGATCAACAATAGCAAAGTATATAGTACCTTTACCAGAGAATGCATAACTCATAATTATTATTATTAATATGCAAATAACTGCCAAGACTGTTTCTATAGGATTTCTAACAAAGCGATTAATATATTTTCCATACCACTCAGTTAATCTAATAAAAATAGACTTATGTTCTTCATCAGTATTTAAAGCAGATGTTCTTTGACCAAAAAAAGTACCCAAAACAGGTATTACTATTAATGAGTAGAACAAGGATGAACATAGTACAAAGAAAATAGTTATAGGTAGATATCTCATAAACTGGCCAGTAAAACCAGGCCAAAACATGATTGGTATAAAAGCTGCAAGTGTTGTTCCTGTTGATGCAACAATTGGATAAAACATTCTTTTAGAAGCAAGGGTATATCCCTCAGCTCTTGACAAGCCTTCAGCAATTTTTTTATCAGCGTATTCCGTTATTACAATAGATCCATCAATTAACATTCCCATCCCAAGAAGCAACCCCATCATCACAAGGAAATTAACTTCCATATCTAGACTAAAAAGTATTAAATATGTCATTAAGAAGCAAAAAGGTATTGATAAACCTACTAACATTGATACTCGCGCTCCCATACTCGCAATAACAAGAACCATAATTAATATCACTGCTGCAATAATGTTGCCATTAAGTTCTTTTACCATTAGGGTTGCATAAACTGTATCGTCATTGGAAACCACTATGTTTAGATTTTTGGGTAATGCATTTTCAAAGTTTTGCAGAATATTTCTTATTGATGTTGATGCGTCAATTGCATTTGCTCCCTCTCTTAATGAAATTTCTAAAGTTACAGCATCTTGACCATTAACCCTTGCATGAGAAGTGAAATCTTTAAAAGTTCTTTTTATTGATGCAATATCACCAAGTGTCACAATTGCATCTTTTGTAACTTTAACAGGGATTGCATATACATCTTTTGCTGACTCTATAATACTTGGTACTTCAATATTGAAGCTTCCTCTTCCAGTATCCTGTTTACCTCCTGGAATAATAAGGTTGTTATTAGATACTGAATAATAAATATCAGATAAAGTCACACCATAAGATTCCATTTTCGATTTATCAATTACACCTTCAAGGACTTCTTCAGGTGCTCCAGTTACCCTCACTTCAAGAATTTGTTCTATAGGTTCAATCTTATCTTTTAGTTCTTTTGCATAAAAAACTTTTTGTCTCACAGAACTTCCACCAACAATACTAATATTCATTACAGGGAAACTAGCTTCACTATATTCTTGTATTTGAGGATCTTCTGCTTCAAGAGGGAGTTGATATTTTATTTCTTCAACACCTTGCTTTACATCAACAAGAGCTTGATCAATATCAAAACCAACCTCAAACTCTAAAAATATTCTTGCATAACTTAAATAACTAGTTGACCTTATATTTTTAACTCCAGTAACTGTCTTTAATCTATTTTCTAATGGACGTGCTATTAACCTTGATGTATCACTGGGCGAAGCACCATCAAGAAATACTGATACTGTGATAAATGGTAGTTGAACATTTGGAGATGCTGCAATAGGAATTTCTTGACGAGCATAAGATCCTGCAATTAAAACCATAAATGCAATTAATAAGGTTGTTTTTGCCTTCTTTATAGCAAAATCTATTATGCTTATCATATAGGATTAGTAATGACTTCTTGATTATCTTCCACAAAGCCCTGACCTTGAATTATTATTTCAACTGTTTCAGGAATACCAGTTATCCATAACCCTTCTTCGGAGTCCTCAAGAATTATAATTTCAATAAACTTAGCAAGATTTCCTTTTGTTATTATTCTTACACCTAACTTTCCTTCATCATTTAGAAGCAAAATTGAGGGGGATATTTTATGAGCTTTTACTTTATCAATTTCTATTGTCATATTTGCAGTTAGGCCATCTTTGATTAAACCGTCTAGATTTTTTATTTGAGATTCTACTTTAAATGTCCTCGTGTCTGAGGATGCGCTTTTTGATACAAAGGTTAATTTTCCTTTAATTTTTTGCCCTGTAACTAATTCAAGATTAACATTTTGATTCATACGAACTTTATTTATGTCATATTCAGGAACACCAGCAACAAATGAGATTGGATTTAGTTGAATTATTGTTGCACACACTTGTCCTCTTTCAAGAAAATTCCCTGGTTTCACTATTTGCTCAATAAACCCGGAGAAGGGCGCCTTGACCTCAGTCCTATTTAATTCAACAATGCCCAAGCTACATAATATCGTATCCTTGATTACATACTTTCCTTGCAAAGCACCAATTTTCACTACTTCACCCGAAGTCTTAGCCTTAACATCTACTCTAGCTTCTGATTTAGTAGTAGCTTTAAGTTTTATTAGAGGTTGATATTCAACGGCATTACTAATAATTGTTTGTACACTAAATAGCTCATTATTTTCTTGAACTATTTCTCCATCATTATTTTTAAATAAACCTGACGCCATCCATAGTATTATTGGGATGAGGATGTATAAAGATATTCTTATATTTTTTGTTAATCTCATAATTTTTTAAGTATCTAATTATTAGTATATGTTGATTTGCAATGCAGACTTATCCCAGTTTGCACCAATTGAATCAATAAAGCATTAATCATTATTCTCAAACCATCCGCAAGCTTCAAGTAACTCTCCTATAGCAAACATAAGATTCTCGTCATTTTGTACTTTTTCATCTTTGATATTTATTTTCATTTCTGCATCTCCAGTCATTCAAACGAAAGGTTTTTATATTTAAACATTTTTGGTTCCAACGAAAATTTAAACTTTATATTTCTTTCTAAGCTTTTCTAATAAATTCTTATCAAGAATTTTAGTTGTGGGCTCAATTTTATTTTTAGTTATTTTAAAGTTTTTACCCTCGATGGCTTGTTTTTTATATGCATTAAATATTTTTTTAAAAGATATAAAATTTTGTTTTGTATCTTTCTCATTTAATATATTCCATCCGATCTTTTTTCCTACAAAATAAATAATTGGATGTGACCAATTATATTCTTTTCTAGGTTGGTATGATTTCCTTGCTTCTATATAAGCTTCTTCGACACTAGGAAATTCATGATTATCAATATCTTCACAAGCCTTTATAATATCTGTTAATGTTGGAAGGTATGATTGCGAAGAAATAACTAGCTCAACTGATTCTAGTATGTCATTAGGAGAGAATTTTTTTAAACTTACTGCCCATAATTTCTTACCTTCTTTTAGTCTTTCATCACTTCCAAATACTTTATAGAACTGATAATGATACGCTAGCTCTAGTTTGAGAAATAATGCATCAATTGCATCTATAAAATCTTTTTTAGTCGAGGTTGATATCTTTTGCCCAAGAGCTATCATTTTTTCTTGTTTTAAAGTTTTGTTTGTATTCACCTGGCTCAATATTTTTTTTATTTTCTTCATTTTTACTTATATTATCATTCAATATGTGTCTTCTCTTAACATGATCAATGAACTTAGAATTCCATGTTGTGAATGCAGAGCCGTTATCTTTCCAATAAAGACTAAACTCTCTTAAATATTTTAACGCAGAATCTTTTGTTATATCTGATAAATTTAAAATATCAAATACATCTTCATCAGGATACCAATTTTCATTAATGGTATATGGTAAAACTTTGTTAGAATTCTTTTCTTTTGACCACTCTCTTCTTATAAAGTCTAAAAAGGTCATATTCCAGTTATTCTTTTTTTGACCTCTCTCAGTCCAATAAATTTTAAATTCTTTTAATTTTAGATCATAAAATTCATCTGTGATTTCAGACATAATTAGAATTTCTCTCATATCGCTTGATGGCATCCAATTTTTATCTAATTTATCTATTCTCATGCTTGCACCTGGAACCTTAACCTCATATTTATTTTGTTTTTGCAATTCTTTAATCTCAATAAAATCAAATTTAAGTAATTTTTCAATAGATACTTCTATGATTTTTTTATCTATAAATGATAAATGTTTATTTACAGAATTAATTAGATTTTTATAAGATGAGATATTTTCTAATTTATTATTTTTATATAAATCTAAAATAATTGCTGATTCTAATCCCAATGTTTCTGCAACTTCTATTGAGAATGATAAGTTTTGATTATTTTCCAATTATATTAATTCCCTCTTTTTTTATTTACAGCGGAATTTAATTTTTCAAGACAATTGACAGTGTCTTCCCATCCCATACAAGAATCGGTAATACTTTGACCATATTTTAAATTATCAGATATTTTTTGATTTCCTTCCACCAAGTGACTTTCAATCATTACTCCTTTAATATTTTTGTCTCCCTCAGAAACTTGATTAGAAATATTTTCAATCACACTTATTTGCTCTTTAAATTTTTTTTGGCTATTTCCATGACTTGCATCAATCATTATAGATTCATTTACTTCTGCTTCTCTTAGCGCAATCAAAGTATTTTTAACTGATTCTGAGTCATAATTAGGAATTTTCCCACCTCTCAAAATAATATGACTATCAATATTTCCTGCAGTTTTAAGCATGGCAATATCTGCTTCTTTTGTTGCTCCTAGAAAAACATGAGAATGATTTGCAGCCTGTATACCATCTATAGCTGCTTTTAAACTTCCATCCGTACCATTTTTAATTCCAATTGGGCATGATAGACCTGATGCAAGTTCTCTATGAATTTGACTTTCAGCAGTTCTTGCTCCAATTGCGCCCCAAGAAATAATATCAGTCACATACTGAGGTGATATTGGATCAAGAAACTCTGTACCAGCAGGTAAACCAAGTTGCGCTATGTTAATTAATAATTTTCTAGCAATTTCTATTCCTTTTGAAATATTAAAAGTTTCGTTTAAATCAGGATCATTAATTAAACCTTTCCATCCGACTGTAGTTCTGGGTTTTTCAAAATATACTCGCATAATTAATAATAGATTTTCATTAAATTTTTTACTCTCTTTAACTAGTTTTTCAGCATACTCTATAGCACTTTCTGGATCATGAATTGAGCATGGCCCCACAACTACAAATAATCTATCGTCTTTGTCATGCAAGATTTGACTTATTTCGTTTCTTGTTCCATAAACAAGTTTAGAAATCTCACTATTAATAGGATATTTATTTACAAGCTCATACGGAGCTGGAACCTTATTGCGGTCAATAATTCTTGTGTTATCTGTAGAGTAATTCATTATTTTGGTATTTTAATCTTAAATTTTTAAAATGGATGATTATTATTAAATGAAAGTCTAATAATATAAACATTTTATTAGAAATTAATTATTAAAATAATTTAAGCTAAAAAGGTTTTTTTAAGGAAAAACACTACATATTGTATTAGAATGACATAAAATTACACTATATAGTGTTTATATTATGCAAAACAATAATATTGTGCAGCCCGAACTACCTACTGTAATGGGTCAGCAGTATGTTGAGCTGCCTAATGATCTTTTTATTCCACCAAATGCACTTGAGTTATGTTTAGAAGCTTTCTCAGGACCTATGGATTTATTGTTATATCTTATTAAGAAAGAGAACATAAATATATTAGATTTAGACATCTCAAAGGTTACAGATCAGTATCTTGAGTATATTGAACTAATGGACTCTTTAAAATTTGAATTAGCTGCAGACTATTTGGTAATGGCGGCTACATTAGCAGAAATTAAATCAAGATTAATGCTTCCAAAAGAATCTTTTGAAGATGAAGAAGATGACCCAAGAATATCATTAATTAAAAGATTGCAAGAATACCAAAGGTTTAAAAATGTTTCTGAGAAGATCGCATTGATCCCTAGAGTTGATAAAGACTTTTTTACTGCTTCAGCTAAATTACCAAACTTTAGAAAAACTGAAACCAAAGAAGTCCTAATTTCAAAAGAAGAATTATTTTCAACAATTAATGAAGTAATAAATAGACCAAATTATAAATTAAGTCACCAAATTGATTTTGAAGAATTATCAACTAAAGAAAGAATCCAAATCTTGCTTGATATTTTATCTAAAACTAACATTATAAGTTTTTCAAAAACCTTAAGAAAACCAGAAGGAAGAAAAGGTATTGTAGTAACACTTTTAGCCTCATTGGAACTGGCAAAAGATGGCTACATAGAACTTATACAAAACAAAAGCGAAGAACTATTCATTAAATCCTCAAGGGAATCGTCATTATGATTTTAAATTCAATTGAAGCATTGCTATTTGGAGCAGGAAGACCAATCAGGATTTCTGAAATGAAGAATATTCTTGAAAATACTGGCTTTAAAGAAGAATTATCTCAAATTAAAAGAGCATTAAATGAACTTGAAAAAAGGTATGAGGGAACATCAATAGAATTAAAAGAAGTTGCTTCTGGTTATAGATTACAGATAAATGAAAATCATAGCTCCAGTTTAAATCACTTGTGGAATGAAAAAACACCAAGGATATCTAAAGCATTAATGGAAACTATTTCAATAATTGCTTTTAAACAGCCTGTAACAAGAGGTGATATTGAAGATATTAGAGGAGTTTCGGTAAGCACTAGAAGCATTAGGTCTCTTTTAGAAAGAAATTGGATTAAAGTTTCAGGACATAGAGATGTTCCTGGAAGGCCAGCGCTATATGTAACAACAAAAGACTTCTTAGATGATTTAAATTTAAAAACCCTATCAGATTTACCTGAATTACCTGATCTAGAAGACAAAGAAGACAAAGATATTTTTTCTCAAGCTATCTAGACAATGGCAGAGAGGCTGCAAAAGTTCTTAGCTAAATCAGGAATAGGCTCAAGAAGATCTTGTGAAGAATTAATCAAGTCTGGAAAAATAACAGTTAATGGCAAGATTGCCAAAATCGGTATTTCTGTTGGAAAGAATGATTTAGTAGAGCATGATGGGAAAGTCATTTCTTTTATTGAGACCGAGGTTAAACTTTTAATGCTTCATAAACCAGAGGGTGTTCTCTCATCCAACAAAAGAGAAAAAAAATTACCAATCATTTTTGATTTTTTACCAGAGTCAAAACCTAAAATAAGGTGGATTTCAATTGGAAGATTAGATATTAATTCTTCAGGACTAATGCTGTTTACTAATGATGGAAATTTTGCAAACTTTTGTATGCATCCATCATCTATGATTGATAGAGAGTATCTAGTCAGAGCAAGAGGTGACTTTAGTGAAGCAAAAAAACAAAAAATGTTATCAGGAATTATGATTGATGGCATAAAGCATAAATTATCAGACCTGGTTGAAGGTGATAAAAGCGGGACAAATCAATGGTTTTCGGTATGCTTAATGACTGGTAAAAAAAGAGAAGTTAGAAAAATATTTAACTCAATGGATCTTGAGATTAGCAGGCTGAAAAGAACTAGGTTTGGACCTATTTTTCTGCCATCCAAATTAAGAAAAGGAAACCACCTAACTTTATCAAATAAAGAAATAGATGCTTTAAAAAATTATGGAACATAAAAAAGCTTATAATTTTTTATACAAAAAATCCTTGAGTAAAAATTATGAAGCTCTGGCTAATCATATAAAGAAAGTTGGACCTTTAAAAATTAAAACATCAAAAATGGATTTCGTAGATCATCTTTCAAAAATAATAGTTGGACAACAATTATCAGTAAAATCAGCAGCTGCAATTTGGACAAGAACAGAAAAAATACTCAAAGAAAATAAATATAAAAAAATTAATGCAAAATTAAATGAAAAATTTAAAAAAGCTGGGCTTTCAAGACAAAAGATTGAGTATTTAAATGGGATTATATTTAATAAGAATCTTAAAAATCTTACAAAAAAGGCTCTTAAGAAAATTTCCTCTGAAGAATTTTACGAACTTTTAATAAAAATTAAGGGGATAGGCCCCTGGTCGATTGAAATGTCTAGAATATTTTATGTTGGCGATCCTGATATTTTTTCATTACTTGATTTGGGTCTCAAGAATGCACATATGAAAAATTTTGATGAGCACATATACGAAAAATCTTTTTATCAAGAATTTAGCCCTTATAGAAGTTATTTATGCTTGTATATGTGGAGAATGCTTGAAGATGAAAATGTTGTAATTTAGTTTTATATGCTATCTCCATATTCAAGATAAGTACTTTTTGAATAAGAGCTTTCACTAGAAAGCATCCATAAATAGTATTTAATTAATTCTTCTGGTTTTTTAATCATAGTTGGATCTTCAGCAGGATAGGCTAGTGATCTCATATCAGTTTGAGTTGCTTTTGGATTAAAGTTGAAGATTTTAAATTTTGAAATAGATTCTAGCTCATCACTTATTATCTCTGATAATACTTTTGCACCCGCTTTAGATGCTGAATATGCACCCCAATATGCTTTACCTTTTTTTGCAACACTTGAGGAGGTAAATATAATTCTTGGTATTGAAGAATTTTTCATAATTGGGATAGAGTATTTTGAAAGGAGAAATGCACTTGTTAAGTTTATTTTTAGAACTTTTTCCCAAGCTTTAAGATCATAATCTTCTATCAAAGACATTTTATTTAAAATGCTTGCATTATTTATCAAGGCATCTAAATACCCATACTCTTCAATGATAACATTAGCAACTTCTTGAGCTTTATTTTCATCAAGATTATTTAAATCACTCGCAATAATTAAAGGATTTGTATTATAGGTATCTTTTATTTCATCATAAATTTGGTCTAATAGTTTCTCATTCTTTCCTAGCATAATTATATTCGCGCCATATTTGCTGAGAGTTATTGAAAGAGTTTTTCCAATACCTCTTGATGCACCAGTTACTAGAATATTTCTGTTTTTTAGGAAGTCGCTTTTGTAATCTTTTAAAACCATTAATCAATATTTAAGATTATTTCAGATACCTTTTTTACAAAAGGACAATCAAAATAATTACTTAAATCCTTTTGTAAAGAATATCCATACTGACAACCAATAATTTTTGTTCCAGCAGATAAACCCGCCTTTAAATCATTTTGATGATCTCCTAGATATACAGTTTCTTCAGGCCTGACATTAAGTTTTTTACAAGCTAATAAAATTCCTTCAGGATCTGGTTTTGAGTTACTAACATGATCAGGACAAATTATTATTTTTATATTTTTTAACTGTGGAAATGATTTAACTAAAGGTTCGGCATATTCATAATATTTATTAGTGACAATGCCATACATTATTGACCTTTGATCTAAATGATCTAGCAAGCTTTTTATGCCATCAAATAGTTTTGAATTAATATTTAAATTATTTTTATATTCTAATAAGAAATCAGATTTATATTGTTTAAAATTTTTATCATCATAATCAACTTTAAAGCAAAATTTAATTAGTTTTGCTGAGCCTTCTGATATATGAGCTCTTATTTCATCACTAGTTACATTCTCTTTGTTATATTTATCTAGTACATTGTTTAGCGAGCTCAGAAAATCAGGAGCTGTATCAATTAACGTGCCATCTAAATCAAATAGAACTAGCTTAGTTTTATAATTTTCTGGCATACATCAAATAGTTAACACTTAGATCATTATTTAGTTTCGCCTTGTGCGTAATAGGGTTATAAAACATTCCCTTTGTCTCTAACACTTCAGCATCAGCCTTCCTAACAAACGAAGCCAAGCTAGAAGGTTTTATAAATTTATTAAATTCATGAGTTCCTTTTGGAAGGATATTAAAAATATACTCAGCTCCAACTATTGCAGTAATCCAAGACCTTGGATTTTTATTAATTGTTGATAAGAAGAGGAGTCCTCCAGGCTTAAGAAGGCTTACACATGTTTTTACAAGAGACTTTGGGTCTGGAACATGTTCAAGTACTTCTAAGCATGTAACAATGTCAAAACTTTCACATTTATCTTTATTCAATTCTTCAGCTGTTTTTTCATAATAGTCAATATTTTTTTTGTTTTGTTTTGCATGTAGTTTTGCAACTTCGATTCCAGGACCTGCGGCATCGATACCTACTACCTTAGCTCCAAAATCAAATAATGATTCGGTTAATAGGCCTCCACCACAACCAACATCTAAAATATTTTTATTTTTTAATTTAGTTTTTTCCTTAATGAAATTAGCTCTAAGAGGATTAATAACATGTAAGGGTTTAAAGTCCCCATCTTTATTCCACCACTCTTCAGCAATATCTGAAAATTTTTTTACTTCTTGTGAATCTACATTGACCATAAGCATATTTTAACTCTTATAAATTTAATAAAGAAACAATATCAAAACTATATTTCGTAGTTTAACTACATTTTTTAGAGCTTATTAAGCCAATAAATACTGAATTTTTAATTTTATTGACTTATTAGAACTGTTAAGATTAACTTCACTACATAAAACAAACTTATAAATATATAGTGATTATAGCTGCATTAAAATCAAATAGCCCAACAGATAACAGATCTCCAATTCATGTAGATACAATCAAAGCGCTTTTAGACTTAGGCGCCGAAATATGGTTTGAAGAAGATATAGGTAAAGGGATGAACATTGACAATAAAATTTTTGAGGATATTGGGCTAAAAAAACATTCAAGAGAAAATTGTTTAAAAAATGCTAATTTAATAATTACTAATCAAGCTTTAGATGTTGATGAATTAAAACAGATAAAATCAAATTCAACTATTCTAGGAATGGTCAATCCTTTTAATAATAAAGAGTTAATTAATTTATGTTCTGAATCAAATATCAATCTTGTCAGTATGGAGTTCATTCCTAGAATAACTAGAGCACAAAAAATGGATGTACTTAGTTCTCAAGCTAATTTAGCTGGATATGTTGCTGTTATAGAATCTGCAAAACATTTATCTTCTGCACTTCCAATGATGATGACTGCAGCAGGGACATTAAAGCCTGCAAAGGTTTTTGTTATTGGAGTTGGTGTTGCAGGATTGCAGGCAATTGCAACTGCTAAAAGATTAGGAGCAAGAGTAGAGGCATTTGATACTAGAGATGTAGTAGAGGAACAGGTTAATTCTTTAGGAGCAAAATTCGTTAAGATTGATTTAGGTGAAACAGGAGAAACTGATCAGGGTTATGCAAAAGAGTTGACGGAAGAACAAATAAATAAACAGAAGGAACTTCAAGCAAAAGTATGTGAAAGATCAGATATTGTGATTACCACAGCTCAACTTTTTGGAAGGCCGGCCCCACTACTGATAGATAATAAGATAATAGATAAGATGAACCCAGGCAGTGTTATTTTTGATATGGCAGTTGAGTCAGGGGGCAATGTTGAAGGTTCCGAGACTGATAGAATTATAGAAAGAAATGGAGTAAAGATAATAGGCATATCAAATTTAGCATCTAAAGTATCAAATCATGCTTCTTTGGCATTATCAAATAATTACAATAATTGGATTACTGATTTTTATGATAAAGAATTAGCTCAGATAAATTTTGATTTTGAAGATGAAATAATAAAAAGCAGTGTTCTGGTATTTGAGGGAAAAATAACAAATGAGAGGTTTCAGTAATGGAAATATATATATTACTTGGTTTTGTTCTTATCCTCTCTGTATATTTAGGTTTAGAACTAATTTCCAAGGTTCCTAGTACTTTACACACTCCTTTAATGTCTGGCGCTAATGCTATTTCTGGTATTGCTCTTGTTGGGGCCTTGATATTAAGTTCTGATTCCCAGCTACAAGAGATTCTGGCTTTTTTAGCTGTGACTTTTGCATCAATTAATGTTTTTGGTGGATATTTAGTAACAAACAGAATGTTAAAAATGTTTAAGAAAAAATAGATATGAATATTATTGAAAATATTTCAGCATTACAAAATGTAGTTTACATAGCATCTTCTATATTATTCATAACTGGTATCAAGATGCTTGGAAAAGAAGATACAGCAGTAAGAGGTAACTTCTTATCAGCATTAGCAATGTTTAGTGCTGTTGCTATAACTTTGGTAGATGTAGTTAATCCATTATTAATAATTATAGGTGTTTCGATTGGAGCATTGATAGGTTCATTAATTGCATTAAAGGTAAAGATGACATCTATTCCAGAAATGGTAGCTTTGTTTAATGGTTTTGGAGGCTTGGCAACGTTTCTTATTGCCTGGTCTGAGTTTAATTCTGTACCAGATAGTTCATTCCAATATATCCTTATTATGATTACAACCTATATAGGAGGTGTGACTTTTTCTGGAAGTCTTATTGCTTTTGGAAAGCTGTCTGAGAGGCTTAAAATTGAAAAAACTTCTATTGTTACAAAAGTCTTCACAACTCTTTTTTATGTTTCAATAATTTATTTAATATATTCAATTTCTTTAACAAAGGTTTTTGAGCCAACTTTTGATTTCTACACAATTTTATTAATCATTACTTTGTTGGGAGGTATTGGATTTGTTTTACCAATTGGTGGCGGCGATATGCCAGTTGTCATTTCATTATTAAATTCTTTTTCTGGAATTGCTGCAGCTTTTGCAGGCTTATTATTATTAAACAATGTATTAATTGTTGCAGGATCACTTGTGGGAGCAAGTGGGCTAATCTTAACGATAATAATGGCAAAAGCCATGAATAGATCAATTGGCAATATTTTATTCGTTGGATATGCCTCATCTTCTTCATCATCAAAATCTGAAGATTCAGGAGAGGTAAAGCCTATTAATGTTTCAGATGCATATTTAATACTTGAGAATGCAAGCTCAATATTAGTTGTTCCAGGTTATGGAATGGCCGTTGCGCAAGCACAACATGTTGTAAGAGAACTAGGAGAGTTATTAGAGGCAAATGGAACTGAAGTCAAATATGGAATTCATCCAGTAGCAGGTCGGATGCCTGGGCATATGAATGTTTTATTAGCAGAAGCTAACGTTCCTTATGATGTTTTAGTAGAGCCTGATGATGTAAACCCATCAATGGATACCATTGATGTTGCTATAGTCATTGGGGCAAATGATGTTGTTAATCCATCTGCTACGGAAGAACCAGGAAGCCCAATATATGGGATGCCAATAATAGAAGTCCATAATGCAAGAACAGTTTTTGTCTTAAAAAGATCAATGTCCTCTGGTTTTGCAGGAGTTCAAAACCCTCTTTTCTTTAAAGAAAATACTAGAATGTTATTTGGTGATGCTAAAGAGTCTATAGGCGGTTTAGTATCAGAATTTAAAGAATAATTTACCCTCTAATTATGCTAAAATATAACCTTAAATAAGGGCAATTTTTGTTACATAAAATTAGTAAAAAACAAGCAGAAATATGAGTGATTTTGCAAAAGAAATTATATCTGTAAATATTGAAGATGAGCTTAAACAATCATATTTAAGCTATGCTTTAAGTGTAATACATGGAAGAGCTTTACCAGATATAAGAGATGGTCTTAAACCAGTCCATAGAAGAATTCTTTATGCAATGTATGACCTTAGAAATTACCATAATAAATCATATAAAAAATCCGCAAGAGTAGTTGGCGATGTAATAGGAAAATATCATCCACATGGTGATTCTGCTGTATATGATGCAATGGTTAGAATGGCTCAAGATTTTTCAATGCGATATCCAATAGTTGAAGGTCAAGGCAACTTTGGATCTATCGATGGAGATCCTCCGGCTGCCATGAGATATACCGAAGTCAGAATGGCAAAAATAACCGATCAAATGCTTGGCGATATAGAAAAAGAAACTGTTTCTTATTCCCCAAACTATGATGGCAGTGAAAATATTCCTGATGTGCTTCCAACAAAGATACCCAATTTATTAATTAATGGCTCATCTGGGATTGCAGTGGGAATGGCTACTAATATACCTCCCCATAATTTAAACGAAGTTTTAAATGGTTGTGTAAATTTAATACATAATCCAAAAATCTCGATTGATGAGTTAATTAAGGATATATCAGGGCCAGATTTTCCAACAGGTGGCACCATTGATGGCAAAGCTGGAATTTATGAAGCTTATAAAACTGGCAGAGGGATAATTCATATAAGATCAAACACATCAATTGAAGAAGATAAATCTGGAAAACAATCACTCATTATCAATGAAATCCCATTCATGGTAAATAAAGCCAAAATGCTTGAGAAAATTGCTGAACTTGTTAAAGAAAAAAAGGTTGAAGGTATAACTGAAATTAGGGATGAGTCTGATAAAGATGGTTTAAGAGTGGTAATTGAGGTAAGAAAAGGAGATTCCGTTGATGTATTAGAAAATAATTTATTTGCGCAAACACAATTGGAGCAATCTTTTGGAATTAATTTCACTGTGTTATCGGAAGGTCAACCAAAAGAAGTAAATTTAAAAGAAATGCTTCAAGCATTTGTAAATCATCGAAAAGATATTATTACTAAAAGAACTAAGTATGATCTTAAGAAAGCTAAAGAAAGAGGTCATGTTGTAGAAGGCTTAATGGTTGCTATTGCAAATATAGATGAAATTATCGCAATTATAAAAAAATCAAAAGACCCAAAGATAGCTGCAAGTGCATTGTGTAAAAAAGTATGGAAATCTGGTCCAGTTGAAGCTATCTTAAAAAAGGTTGGAAATGATGCATGCAAACCAAAAGGATTAAGCAAAGATCTTGGATTAAAAGGTAAAAAATATAAATTATCGTCAGATCAGTCAAAGGCAATATTAGAATTAAGACTTGGAAGATTAACGGGTCTTGAGCAAGATAATTTAAGTAAAGAGTTTTCTGATATTGTAGAAAAAATTATCGGATTACAAAAGATTCTTGATGAGAAATCAACTCTTCAAGAATTAATGATCAATGAGCTTGAAGAAATAAAAAACAATTTTGGGGACGAAAGACGAACTTTAATAAATGATACTAGAAGAGGGATTACTAACGAAGATTTAATTCCGGAAGAGATGAGAGTTCTAACAGTATCTAGAAGCGGTTATGCAAAAACACAACCACTTGAAGAATATCGAGAACAAAGAAGAGGGGGCCAAGGTAAGGCTGCAGCGTCAGTTAAAGAGGAAGACTTGATACAAAATTTATATGTTTTGAGTAGCCATGTCCAAATATTATGTTTTACAACCAAAGGAAAAGTATATTGGTTAAAAGTATATGAAATACCAGTTGCTTCTAGAACTTCAAAAGGAAGACCATTAGTAAATATGTTAAACCTTGATGATGATGAAAGAGTAAGCGATATTCTTCCTGTTGAGGAGTTTTCAGATAAAAATTTTATTTTTATGGCAACAAGGAAAGGAATAACTAAGAAAACTAATTTAAGCTTGTTTGAAAGAAAGTGGAAATCAGGAATTAAAGCTATAAATTTAGATGAAGATGATAAGTTAATTGGAACAGCTATAACAGATGGAAGCAATGAAATACTTTTAGCATCATCAGCTGGAAAATTAATACGTTTTAAAGAATCAAAGGTTAGACCAATGGGAAGAACCGCAAGAGGGGTAAAGGGTTTAAAGTTAAAAAAAGATCAAAGGTTAATTTCCTTAAATGTTGCAGATGATTCAAAAACAATTCTTTGTGTTTCTGAAAATGGATATGGTAAAAAAACCCAATTAGAAGATTTTCCAACTCATAATAGAGGAGGTCAAGGCGTTATATCTATAAAAACTAGTGAAAGAAACGGTTTAATGGTTGCAGCTACTTTAGTAGATGAAAAAGATGGAATAATGTTAATTAGTGACAAGGGAACTATGATTCGTACAAATGTTTCACAGGTACCAACGCTTAGTAGAAATACTCAAGGAGTAAAAATAATAACACCAAAAGAAGGTGAAAAATTAACTGAGTGCGTCACAATCCCTCAAGAGCAAAACGAAGAAGATTAATCATGAGAAAATGGAATTTTTCTCCAGGCCCTGCAGTAATTCCAAATGATGTTTTACTAGAAGCTCAATCAGAATTTTTAGAATTTAATAATTCTGGTATGTCTATAATGGAGATGAGTCATAGAACTGATCTTTATTCATCAATCGCGCTTGAAGCTAAAAAAGATCTCATAGATATATTAAATGTCCCAGAAAATTATGAAGTTTTATTTTTACAAGGTGGTGCAACGCATCAATTTACTATGATCCCAATGAATTTTAGTAAATTAAATGGAAATGCCAATTATATTACTACAGGGACATGGTCAAAAAGAGCTTTTGAAGAGGGTTCTAAGATTGCAAAAATAGATCAAATTTTTTCATCAGAAGATAAGAATTTTACTTATGCGCCAAACTTTAAAGATCTTAAAATTTCTCAAGATGCATCATATATTCACTATTGCCCAAACGAAACAATCCAAGGTGTCTCATTTGACCATATACCATCAATTAATACTCCATTAATTGCTGATATGTCATCTTCAATTTTAAGCGAGCCAATCGATATAAGTAAATTTTCTTTGATTTATGCATCTGCACAAAAAAATATTGGACCATCAGGCTTAACAATTGTGATTATTGAGAAAAATTTTATGAGTCAAGCAAATCAAGACCTTACAAATTTATTTAAGTATTCTGAACATTCAAAACAAAATTCAATGCTAAATACACCTCCTACTTTTTCTTGGTATATGGCAGGTAAAGTATTTAAATGGATAAAAGAATTAGGTGGGTTAGATCATTTTAAGAAGCTGAATAATTTAAAAGCCTCAAAGCTGTATCAATTTATTGATAATTCAGAATTTTATATAAATCCTGTGGAAATAAATAATAGATCTATTATGAATATACCTTTTACTTTAAAAAACAAAAAATTTGATTCAGTATTTTTAAAAGAATCGCATGAAGCCGGACTACTAAACCTTAAGGGACATTTTACAGTTGGTGGAATGAGAGCGAGCATATATAATGCTATGCCCTTAGAGGGAGTTCATGACTTAATAAAGTTTATGAATTATTTTGAATTAAAATATAATTAAAAAATGTCAGACAAAAGCCTTAAAAGTTTAAGAAATAAGATTGATAAAATTGATCAAGATATTTATCGTCTTATTCAAAAAAGAGCAGCTCATGCAGTACAAGCTGGTAGGGCTAAATCTAAAATAAATCCAAAGTCATCTTTTTATAAACCTGATAGAGAGTCAAAGATATTAAGAAATATTATAAAATCAAACAAAAAGGGGCTCTTGCCTGATTCTAAAATTAGAACAATATATAAAGAACTTATTTCTGGATGTTTATCTTTAGAAGAAGCTTTGAAAGTAGCATATTTGGGTCCAGAGGGTACTCACTCAGAGGCTGCAGTTTATAATCAATTTGGATCTCAGGTTGCAAGAATACCAACATCATCTATTGATGATGTTTTTTATCAAGTAATGAATGAAGAAGTTAATGTAGGAGTCGTTCCTGTAGAAAATTCTTCTGAGGGAGTAATAAATACAACCTTAAATTGCCTAGCGGATAGCGAGAATATATTTATTATCGGAGAAATCTATTTAGATATTGATCATCAATTAGCAGCAGGTAATAAATTTAAGATCAATGATGCTTTCGCTATAGCGTCTCATCCTCAAGCACTTGGACAATGTTCAAAATGGATAGAACGAAATATTGGCAATATAAAAAGATTGGAAATGCCAAGTTCTGCTGTAGCAGCTAAATATGCTAGAGAGAATAAGAATATCTTATGTATAGTTAATTCAATGGCAGTTGAAAAATATAAACTAAAACTAGTTAAAAAAAATATTCAAGATTACTCTGAAAATAAAACAAGATTCCTGGTTATTGGAAAATATGAAGTTGCAAAAACAGGAGCAGATAAAAGTTCATTTTTGATTCAAACTCCAAATAAGCCAGGCTCTCTTATGTCTGTTCTAAAGCCTTTTGATAAGAGAAAAATTAACTTAAGTAAAATTGAAACCAGGCCATCAAGAGGTAATATTAATTCACATGACTTTTTTATTGATTGTGAGGGCCACATTAAAGATCAAAAACTTAATCTAGCTATTGAAGAAGTTATAAATTCAGGTGCAATTGTTAGAAACTTTGGATCTTATCCAAAATACATATGAGCTCTAATGTAGGTAAAATTTTGATTATTGGTTTAGGGATGATAGGTTCATCTATTGCTTTAGCATCAAAATCAAAAGGTATTACTGTATATGGTCTTGATACAAATAATTCAACTATTAATGACGCATTAAAAAAAAATATAATTGATAAAGATGCTGGTGAAATAGAAAAAATAAATTCTAAAGAATTTGCCCAAGATATTGATTTAATAATATTAGCAGTTCCACCAAAACAAACATTTGATGTCTTAAAAAAATTAGATCAACTATGGAATTCGTCCACGACGATAACAGATACAGCTAGCGTTAAAAATCACATTAAATTAGACAATGTCTCTAACATAATTCTTTCACACCCAATTGCAGGGTCAGATAGATCTGGTCTTGAAGCAGCAGATGAGAATTTATTCATAAATAAGAAAAATATTTTATGTAATCCTTTTAATGCAGACAAAGAGCATTTAGAAAAAGTTGAGAGTTTTTGGGAGGATGCTTTACAAATGAGAACTGCTTTTATGTCTGTGAGTGAGCATGATCTAGTTTTTGCAATGACTAGTCATTTACCTCATTTAATTTCGTATGCATTGATCGACTCGATTAGATTATCAAGTTCAGAGGTTGGTGATAATGCTGGTGGTGGATTAAAAGAATTTATAAGATTAAGTGGCTCCAATCCTGAGATGTGGAGAGATGTTTTTATGCTAAACAGAGTAGATCTAATTAAAGCTCTTGCAGGAATGCAAGTCTCATTAAATAATTTATTAGAATTGATAACAGAAACTAAACAAATACCTGATATATTTTCTCATCTTGAAATTTTAAAAAAAGAACTAGATGAAATTAAATCTTTTAAAGAAGATAACTTTTGAATTTAATATCACACCAAACTAATTCTCTAAATGGTGAGGTTTTATGTCCAGGAGATAAATCAATTTCTCAAAGAATTCTTATTATTGGATTTTTAACTAATAGCGCTATTAAAATCTCAGGATTCTTGGATGCTGAAGACCCAAATTCTACTCTAGAGGCCCTTAATGCAATTGGAGCAGCTATTAAAAAAGATGATGACCTAATATATTTAAACAAAAGAGAAAATCTTTTAAAAAGCCCAAATAAAGATCTAGATTTAGGTAATTCTGGAACAGGCATGAGATTAATTCTTGGTTTAATATCGGGCTTAGGTATAAGCGCAACTCTTGTTGGCGATAAATCCTTATCTAAAAGACCAATGTATAGAGTAATTAATCCTCTCAAAGCTATGGGTGCTGAGATACAAAGTAATAAAGGCATGGCTCCACTAAAAATTTTAGGTGGAAAAATCATTAATGATTTTAAATATGAAATGCCCATTGCAAGCGCACAAGTAAAATCATCTTTAATGTTAGCAGCACTTTCTTCAAATAATTCTATAACTATTTCTGAGCCAAAAACTACCAGAGATCATACAGAAAGAATGGTCGAGTATTTTGGTGGCGACATCAAGTATGGTGATAAAAAAAATAGAGGAATAATTGAGTTAAATGCTAAAAAGCTTAGAGCAGTAAAATCATATGATATTGTTGGTGATTTCTCTTCTGCTGCTTTTATTATTGTAGCTGTACTTATATCATCTAATTCAAAAGTATTGATTAAAAACGTCGGTTTAAATTCTTCAAGAAGTGGACTATTAGAAATACTTAGTTTAATGGGAGCAAACATTGAAATTAAAAATAAGAAGATGACCTGCAATGAAGATTCAGGAGACATTTTAATTCAATCTTCATCTTTGCACGCAATAGATATACCAGAAGATATTATTCCAAATATTATTGACGAGATACCAATTTTAAGTATAGCTGCAGCTTTTGCTGAGGGAACTACATATATTAGGAATGCTTCAGAATTAAGAGTAAAGGAGACAGATAGAATAAATGCAATATCAGAAGGGCTAAAAAAATTAAATGTTAATCATGAAGTTTTTGATGATGGATTATCCATTTCTGGAACAAATAATTCTATTAGCAGCGATCAAGAAATTGATTCTTTTGGTGATCATAGGATTGCAATGAGTTTTTTAATAGCAGGTATTAGATCAACAAATAGCATAAAGGTAAGAAACTGTAAAAATATTGAAACTTCTTTTCCAAAATTCAAAGATATAATGAATAAATTAGGTATGGAGATAAGTGAATAAGATAAATGTTGTAACAATTGATGGCCCATCAGCATCAGGTAAAGGAGAACTTGCAAGAAGTATTGCTAAACATTTTGATTTTAAGTTACTTGATAGCGGAGTCTTATATAGATTATTTGCTTATTTTAATAAGTCACAGTTAAGTAATTATGAAATTACAGCAAAAATTAAAAATGAAATATCTTTTAAACTGGCGCAAAATAATTTAAATGTTTTAGAGGGAAATCAGGATATAACAACTCATTTAAGATCTGAAGAAATTGCAAAAATAGCTTCAAAATTAAGCTCAAAAAAGGAGGTGAGAGAGTCTTTGTTTGATATACAAAGAAGCTTTTATGATAAAAAAGGTTTAGTTGCTGATGGAAGAGATATGGGAACGGTTGTTTTTAAAGATGCTAAATTAAAAATTTTTTTAACTGCTTCTCCAGAAATTAGAGCACAAAGACGTTATTTAGAGTTGCAGAAACATGGACAAGAAGTTAATATGCCCGATCTGATAGCTGATATTGAAAAAAGAGACTTAAAAGATAGCTCTAGAGAATTATCTCCTCTTTTTCCTGATGAAGAAGCTTATGTTATTGATTCATCAGATATGTCACTAGAAGAGGTATTCAGTTTTACTGAAAATTTAGTTAAAAAGGAACTTATATAAATGACAGAAACTTTTTCTACCTTGCTTGATGAAAGCTTAAATTCCCTAGATATGCAGCCTGGCTCAATAGTTTCAGGTGTTGTTTTAGATGTTGATAAAGATTGGGTAACAGTACATGTAGGCTTAAAATCAGAAGGGGTTATATCGCTAGATGAATTTAGAACAAACGATGGCACCATTGATATAAAAATTGGAGATGAGGTAGAAGTCGCTCTTGAAGCAGTTGAAGATGGATATGGTGAAACTAGAATTTCAAGAGAAAAAGCAAGAAAGATCTCAACTTGGAAAACGTTAGAAGAATCTCTCAAAACTGGAGAATTTGTTACTGGGAAAATACATAATAGAGTCAAAGGTGGTTTCTCTGTTGAAATAGATGTAGTAAAAGCGTTCTTGCCAGGGTCTTTGGTTGATGTAAGGCCAGTAAAAGAAGCCCCTGACATTGAAAATACCGTACAAGATTTCAAGGTTATAAAGCTTGACTATAAAAGAAATAATGTAGTTTTATCTAGAAAAGCGGTATTAGAGAAAAATAATTCAGAAGTAAAAGTTGAATTGCTAAAAAACCTTGATGAAGGTCAAATTGTAAAAGGTGTTGTAAAAAATATAACAGATTATGGTGCGTTTATTGATTTAGGCGGTTTAGATGGACTTCTTCATATCACTGATATTTCATGGTCAAGAGTTACCAATCCATCTGAACACTTAAATTTAGGTGAAGAGATTGACGTAAAAGTACTCAGCTTTGATAAAGAAAAATTAAGAGTTTCCTTAGGCTTGAAACAAATTCAAAATGATCCATGGGAGAATGTAGAGTCTAACTATTCTGTAGGCGGCATTTATGAAGCAAATGTATCAAATATTACTGATTATGGATGTTTTGCTCAGTTGGAGGAAGGCATAGAAGGATTAATTCATTTATCTGAACTAGATTGGACAAATAAGAATGCCCATCCCTCAAAAGTTGTTGAAATGGATGAAAAGATAAAAGTTATGATTTTAGAGATTGATTATGAGAAAAGAAGAATCTCACTTGGTTTAAAACAAACAAAAGCAAACCCTTGGACAGAATTTGCTAATAAATATGGTATAGGTGATAAAGTAGAGGGAAATATAAAATCAATTACAGATTTTGGTATTTTTGTGGGTTTAGAGGGGGATATTGATGGATTGATTCATCTCTCAGATATTTCAGATGAAGAAGACCCAAAGGTTGCACTTAAAGAATATAAAAATGATCAGAAACTTGAATGTATAGTTTTTGCTATTGATTCAGAAAGAGAAAGAATTTCTTTAAAATTGAGTGAATAAATCAAAAAAAGACACATTAAGCCGATCAGACATAGAAGCTTCTTTATTAAAAGAATTCCCTCAAATATCTAAAACAAAAATAACTAGTGCATTAGATGTCATTCTAAATTCAATTATCGATAAAGTTGCATTAGATGAGAAAGTTGAAATAAGAGGCTTTGGAACTTTTTCAAAAAAATATATTAGGCCAAGAAAGTTTGTAAACCCAAAAACAAAGGAAGTGGCTTATTTAGGCGAAACAACAACAATGCATTTTAAGGCTTCTAGATCGCTTTTAGATAAATGATAATTGTAGCAATAGATGAAACAAAGTTAGATCAATTTCAATATATCGTTGATTCTCTTGATAATAAAAAATGCATGTTAAAAATTGGCAGTGTAACTTTTAATTCAGTTGGCAAGGCAAGTATTATGTATGCATCTGAGAAAGGATTTAATATTTTTCTAGATTTAAAGCTGCATGATATTCCAAATACTGTGAAGCAGTCTATTCATGGACTTCTCTCTTTGCCAATTCAAATGTTAACTATTCATACTTCTGGTGGAGTGGGAATGATGAAGGCTGCAATGGAAGCTGTCTCTGGAAGTGATATAAAAATATTTGGAGTAACTGCTTTGACAAGCTTAAGCGATGAAGATACAAATCAGATTTTTCAAAGAACTACTTTGGAACAAGTTGATGCAATGCTAGATTTATCTGAGCGTTCTGGTCTTGATGGAATAGTATGTTCTGCTCATGAGCTTGAATTAGTAAAAAAAAGAGGTACATTACTTGCAATAACTCCTGGCATAAGATTGGCTGAATCAAATGATGACCAAAAAAGAGTTATGACTCCTAAAGAGGCAATTAACTTAGGAGCAGATTATCTTGTTATTGGAAGGCCTATAACAAAATCAGATAATATAAATCAGGCTCTTAATGAAATATACTCAAGCATACAGTGAATAAAAAAAAATCCGATAACTATATTTATGAGAATAATATTTTAAGATATGAATCATTCATAAATGAATTTACATCTGAACTTTTTAAAGAGTTTGATGAAAAGGCAAAAAAATTAGATTTACAGTCAAGAATAAATGATTTGATGAATGGTAAAGTTGTTAATAGATCTGAAAATCAAGCTGCATGGCATCCAAAATATAGAAAAGAAAAAGTTGATTTTATAAATCAAGCATCTGAAGAAAAGGATGAAATTTTTCATTCATTTTTTGATAGTGGTGAAGTTAGAGATAGGGTAAATACTTTAGTAGATAGGATTAAAGAAAAGAAACCTGAAGTATGCAAAGATGACATCACTATAATCACAATAGGAATAGGCGGTTCATTTGAGGGACCAAAACTTCTTGCTGAAGCTTTTTATCCAAATGAGGTCTTATGTAGAAATTTATTATTTGTTACTGGTTCTGATCCAGGCGAATTTTCAGAAAAGATTGATATATGTAATAACGATTCAACGGTTTTTATTGTATCTTCAAAATCATTTAAAACTGATGAAACAATTGAAACACTAAAACAAGCACTAGAATGGTCAGGAAGCGCAGACAATTTTATAGCAATTACAGCAAATCCTAACGAAGCAAAAAAATATAAATTCAAACAAAAAAATATAATAAGAATCGATAATGAGATTGGTGGAAGATATTCTATATGGTCATCAATTGGTGAAGCATCTTCTTTTGGCGGCATACCTATTGAAGAGCCAGATAGTAAATTCTTTGGATCAAAATTCGATCAGTTTATCCTTGGTGGATATGAGTGTGATAAAGATTTAGTAAGTGATAAAAAATATTTTGATTTTATAAAATTTTTATCATTTAGCGATGTTTGGTTAAATAATTTTAAAGGAAAAAATATTAGAACCGTCTTGTCTTATATTTGGCATTACCGTTCTTTACCAGATTATATTCAACAGCTAGAGATGGAATCTCTTGGCAAACCAGCAAATCAGAATTCAGAGTTTCAGAATACAGGACAAGTTATTTTTGGAGGATATGGACCAACTGCACAACATTCATATTTTCAATTACTTCATCAGGGCACTCAAGATATATGTGCTGATATTATCGCAAGTCAAGAAGATAAAAAAAGTCTAGCTTATGCTCAGGCTATTACCCACTCAAAGCTTTTATCACAAGGCGCTCAAGATTTAAAAGATGAAGAAAGAATTAATGGTAATACCCCAACAAACTTATTTTTACTTAATAAAGAGAATAGTTATTCACTGGGGTATTTAATAGCAACATGGGAGCACAGAACATTCATAACAGCTGTTATGCTGGGAATAAATCCTTTTGATCAATTTGGTGTAAATGCAGGTAAGATTTATACTAAGAAATGTCTTAATATTAAAGATTAATTTGAAAAATATTTTTCGTTATGTCTGTTAATTTAAAGAAAGTTCCAAACACACCCGGCGTTTATAAATTTTTTCATAATCATGAGATTATCTACATTGGAAAAGCAAAAGATTTAAAAAAAAGAGTTTCTTCTTACTTTGGTAAATCTCACAAGGACAGAAAAGCATCGCAAATCAGATTCCTCACTGACAAGGTTGAGACTTTCACTACAAAGAATGAAGTAGAGGCTTTGTTGCTTGAGCAAATGCTCATTAAAGAAAACAAGCCAAAATTTAATATTCTTTTAAGGGATGACAAGACTTATCCTTACATATATTTTTCACTAGATCATGATTTTCCAGGAGTTTATTTAAAAAGAACAAAAAAAGCAGTAAACAAAAATTATTTTGGACCGTTTGTTAGCTCTGAGGCTGTAAAAAAATCAATTAAAGAAATTCAAAAAATTTTTAAAGTTAGGAACTGTAGTGATAATACCTTTTCAAATAGAACAAGACCATGCATAGAATTTCAAATGAAAAGATGTTCTGCTCCATGTGTTGAAAGGATAAAAAAGATAGATTATTTTGAAGATATAACTGGAGCAAAGTCTTTTCTTTCATCTTCTGATACAAAAACTATTCAAAAACTAACCAATGATATAGATAAAGCTGTTTTAAGGCTTGATTTTGAGAAGGCAGCTGAAATAAGAGATAGATTAGAAAGATTGAATTTACTTAAAGAAGAGCAATCAGTTGTTACATTTGCATCCGATATAGATATTTTTTCAGTTTATTCAGAACTAGCTTATCTCGGCATTTCAATAATTGTTGTTAGAAGAGGCAAAATAAGAGGAACCAAAACTTATTTAGTCAAGCAAGCGCATTTTGAAAATATAGAAGATGTTTATCAAAGTGCAATCGTAAATTTTTATGACTATCAAGCTGATATACCAAAAAAGATTCTCTGCACTGGCTCTATTGAAAATAAAAAACTGCTTGAGGATATGTTTTATCAAAAGCATGAAAAGAAAGTAAGGATTATTCAGTCACCTAGTAAATCAATAAGACCCATATTTAATTTATGTAAATTGAATGCACAACAAGTAATTAAAAATCATATTAGTAAGGAGGATAAATATACTTTTGCATTAAATGAACTTAAGGAATATTTAGGCATTAAAGATCTTGATAAAATTGAAGGATATGATGTTAGTCATATTTCAGGAGAAAATGCAGTTGCTTCATGTGTTGTTTTTTCAAAAACCGGTCCTAGTAAGTCTGATTATAGACTGTTTAATATTCCTAAAAGCCTTTCAGGTAACGATATAGGATCTTTGGAGCATGTTTTAAAAAGAAGAATTAAGTATTATAAAGATCCAAAAGTTAAGCCTGATTTAATTCTTATTGATGGGGGTAAAACACAATTGAAATTTGTAAATAATGTAATTAAAAAATCAGAATATACTGATATAGAGGTAATATCTATTGTCAAAGGCTCAAATAGAATTAGGGCCACTGAAACAATTATTGGCAAAAAAGGTATTGTTGAACTAGATAAGTATTTAAAAGCATTTTTACTTTTACAAGAAGTAAGAGATGAATCTCATAGATTTTCACTGCAGGCACAAAGAAAGAAAAAAAGGAAAAGTATTAACAGATCTCAGTTAGATAATGTTGTTGGCATTGGAGATATTCTTAAGAAAAGATTGCTTAAAAAATATAAAAATATAAAAAATATGAAAGAATCTAATATTAAAAGTTTAATGACTGTTAAAGGCATTAATGCCAAAATAGCAAAATTGATTATAGAAGAATTAAATAAATGAATTTACTGATTAATTTATTAACTATATCTAGAATATTTTTAGCAATAATTATTTTTTTGCTATTGATGTCTAATGATGGCCATATTGCGGCATTAGTATTATTTATATTTGCTGGCATAACAGATTACTTTGATGGGTATTTGGCTAGGAAATATAATTTAGTTTCTGAAATTGGAGAAATTTTAGATCCCATAGCTGATAAAATACTAATTATTTTTTTATTTATAGGAATCTCAGTAAGTTTATCTAGTTATTTAATTGGTTTTTTAAGCGCATTAATAATTTCAAGAGAAGTATTTGTTGCTGCTTTGCGGGACTATAATGCTAGAAATAATAATAATACTGCAACCAAAGTAACATTTCTTGCAAAAATAAAAACTACTGTTCAGCTCAATACAATTTTTGTATATCTATTAGGGTTTACTTTAAGTTTCAATTTATTGTTTGTAATTGGGGATATATTATTATTTATAGCAACAATTATTACTATTTATACAGGCATTTCATATACAATGGCCACTTTAAAGAAATAGGGCTGGGTGGCAGAGTGGTCATGCAGCGGCCTGCAAAGCCGTTTACGCCGGTTCGATTCCGGCCTCAGCCTCCAGTATTAAAATGAAAGATAAAATAATATTAGTAACCGGATCAGCAGGCTTTATAGGCGCTTCACTAAGTAAAAGACTGTTAGAAAATGATTACCATCTTATTGGTATAGATAATGTTAATGATTATTATGATGTCTCATTAAAAAGAGAAAGATTGGATATTTTAAAGTCATATGAAAATTTTAAATTTTATGAAACAGATATTTCCAAAGATGATGAAATAAAAGATATTTTCTCAAAACATAAACCAGACATTGTCATCAATTTAGCAGCCCAAGCAGGGGTAAGATACTCTCTTGAAAATCCTGGAGCATATGTAGAATCTAATTTATTAGGCTTTTTTAATATTTTAGAAAATGTTAAGAATCTAAAATGCGATAAATTAATTTTTGCATCTAGTAGCTCTGTTTATGGTCATTCAGAAGAGGTTCCATACAAAGTAGATGGAAGCACAGATAAACCAGTCTCACTCTATGCAGCGACAAAGAAGAGTAATGAGGTTTTAGCATATTCATATAACAATATTTATAAAATACCCACAATCGGATTAAGATTTTTTACAGTTTATGGACCAATGGGAAGGCCAGACATGGCTTATTTTAAGTTTGCAAATATGATAGCTTCTGAAAAGGAGATAACTATTTACAATAAAGGAAAAATGTCACGTGATATGACTTATATTGATGATATTGTAGATGGTATTATTTCTGCCATAGGTTTTGATAAATTTAGCAATGATAAAAGCTTTGAAATTTTTAATTTAGGAAATAATGCTCCAATTAGTACATGGGATTTATTAAATCATATTGAGAACTCTATAGGAAAAAAAGCAATATATAAATTTGAAGAGTCTGAAATTGAAGTAAAGAAAACTTGGGCAGATATATCTAAATCCACTGAATACTTAAATTATAATCCTTCTACTTCTTTTAAAAAGGGCATGGATAACTTTTTAGATTGGTATAAAGATAAATATTTATAAAAATGAGTTCTAAAAAGTTAAAAATTTTTCTTGTTATGTCTGGTTCTGCAACAGCAATTCAAGACAGCGAAATAATGTATTTAAATATTCTAGATACACTTAAAAATCTTAGTCATGATATTACTCATTATGATTTTGGATCAAAATGGAATGATATTAAAGTCTCATCAGATGATGAGAAAAAAGAAATATTAACATCGGATATTCTTGAGGAATTCAAAAAAGATGAAGGATATGACTTATTTTTATCTTTTTTAGCTGACTTATATGTAACTCCCGAACTTTACAAAGAAATTAAAAATATTTGTCCTTCCGTAAATTGGACTTGCAACTCACATCAATTTGATGATCTTCATAAAGAAATTTCTCCTTATGTTGATTTAAATACTTACATTAGCTTAGACCACAAAGATCTTTATGATAGCGTTAATGCAAAGAGCTACTGGATGCCAATGGCTGCAAATCCAAGTTTTTACAAGAATAATAAAGATAAAGATATAGATCTTTCATTTATTGGAAGTGCTTATGGTAAAAGACCATACTACTTATGGAGATTATTACAGTCTGGCCTAGATGTCGGTATTAATGGTTTTGGATGGGGGTTTGATAAAAATCTTTCAAATTTTTTAAGACTATATATTTACCCCTTAGCAATTCCTTTTTTTAACGACTCAAGTAAACTCCATTATATTGAGGCTAATTCAAGAACTAATATCTTAAAGTTACTTAATAGTTCATTTAAAGTTGGAGAACCATTAAGTGATAACGAATATGCTGATGCATTATCTAGATCCAAAATAACCTTAAATTTCCCTGAATCTAGAGTAAACCATGATTATATGAATCCTCATGTCATCAAAGGAATTAATTTCAGAGATTTTGAGGCCCCTATGTCAGGAGCTATGCTAATGACACAGTTTTCTAAAGAGTTAGAATTTTTTTATAAAGATGAGGAGGAGGTAGTCTCATTTCATAATGAACATGATTTGATTGATAAATGCAGGTTTTATACACTAAATGACGAATCAAGAGTTAAGATAGCAGAAGCAGGTTATAAAAGAGCAATAGCAGAACATACTTGGGAGAACAGATTTAATAAGTTATTCGATGTATTGGATGATTTATATAATATCTATTCTTAGAAAGCTATATGGTTTTTGCATATGTTTTATTTTATTATGTGCAATCAGTGAAATTAATATCTGTTATTTTCATCATACTATTTTGCCCGGGTGGTGGAATTGGTAGACACAAGGGACTTAAAATCCCTCGAAGGCAACTTCGTGCCGGTTCAAGTCCGGCTCCGGGTACCATTATTATAGAGATAGTATGAAAAAAATTTTATTAATTCCAGACTCAACATGGGGCAATGAATCAGGACATAGATCAACACAATTTTTAATTAAGAAATTAAGATCATGTAACTTAGAGGTTGGTCTCTATTGTTCAGACGATAATCGCGATAGTCAAAGTGACATTTTTTTAAAAAATAATAAGATTCATTATTTCCAAAAAAAACAATATAGATTTTTCCATCAAGTCTTTGAATATTTTGCCTTGAAAGAATTTAAAAAAGTTATAAAAGCTTTTCAGCCAGACCATATTTTATATTTTGGCGCAATTAGTAATAAGACTTTTACAGAGTATCTAATTAAAGAATCCATACCTTATTATTATTTACCTTTAACTACAGAATATTATTGTCTAAAAGATTTTGCAGGACTTGAAGAAGGAACATGCTATAAGTGCATAAATGGGAATTATTTCAACGCATTAAAAAACAACTGCATACAATCAAAAAATAAATACTTAGTTTTTCTGAAAAAAGCTTTTGAGAGATACAAATCAAAAGAAAGAATTTTAAAAGCAAATCGAATAATTGCTTATTCTAATAGCCAACTAGAAGTTCTTGAAAAATATGGCGTTGATAAAGACATTTCTTCTCTAGTACCAATTTTTTTTGATCAAGATAATTTAAATAACATAAAGACTACAAAAGGTGATTATTTTGCAGTCATAGGACAATGTTCGGTAGCCAAGGGGTGGCATTTAATTCCAGAGATAATAAGAAATACATCCGGCATTAAATTCAAATTAATAATATATAAAGACTCAGTGGCTAAAAATTTTATAAAGAAATATAGCTTACAACCTTATATAGAATCAGGGATAATTGAGATTATTTCTAATCTTGCAGAACATGAAGATGTTTTAAATGTTATTGCAAAATCTAAGGCGGTCATAGTGCCATCAATTTATCCTACAACTGGTGAATTTGCTCTACTCGAATCAATGGGGCTATCTAAACCTGTTTTAGTGTTTGATGCTGGTATTCATAAAGAGATTTTTATTGATAGAGAAAATGCTTTAGTATCAAGCATTGGTGACATACAGAAATTTTCTAAAGATATTGAAGACTTATCAAACGATGATGAATTATGGACAGTATTGTCTCATGGAGCTTTTAAAGCATTTAATCAAATCACAGATTTTAAAAACTTTGATAGTTCGATGAATGATATTCTTATAAATAATATTAAAAATGTTAACTAACTCAAAAGAAATAAATAAATCAAGAGCATCAATTTTTAATTTAATTTTTACCTATGCATCTTCATTTATTCAGATAATCAATAGCATAATTTTATTACCTTTATATTTAAGCTTTTTTAACTTAGCTGATTATGGAGCATGGGTAGCAACTGCTGCAATAATTCATATTTTTTTAATTCTTGACCCAGGTTTATCCTCAATTACAACAACAAAATTATCTCAAGCCTTTGCTAACGATGATGATAAAAAGTTTCAGTCAGTTTTTCTATCAGGGTTACTACTAGCTATCTTGATAGCATTCTTGATCCTATCCTTAGGAGTGGTATTAATGTTTTTTGTTCCAGATATGGTAGCTTATTCTGGTGATAGACAAAGTGAGATCCAATTAGGACTTTTATTAAATATTTTTGCTTTAGCTCTGGCTCCAATAACTTCAGTATTATTTTCTTTTTTTCAGGCTTTATTAAGAACTTTTGAGGGTAATATTCTATATGTTTCATCTATTGTGATAAGCCCATTCGTAATAATATTTAGCTTATATAATGGCCTAGGGATAGCATCTTTACCAATAGGCATTCTTGCAACTAATGTATTTGCTCTTATTGCTTACTCAATAGCAGTAACTTATTTTTGGGGTAGAAGCACAACAATTTCTTTTTTTAGATTTAAAGCTTTGAATCTCGGAGTTTTATTTAGTGATTTAAAGTATCTTTATCTAAAGAGGTTCTCGTCTGTTTTGTCTGAGAATCTTGAAACATCGATAGCAGGCATATTTTTTAATACGCAAGTTTCTGGCTCTATTGCAATAATGAAAAAATTAATCTCATCTATTCAGTTATTTTCTAATGGAGTTGCAACTTCAACATATTCTTCATTATCTCATGCCTTTGAGTCCAATGATTCTAATCGATTAAGATTGGCTCTAAATAAAACCATTTACGCTACTGACTTAATTCAGGTATTAGGAATATGTGCTTTATTTTTGGTATACAAACCTTTACTTTTTATTTGGCTTGGTCAGGAAATCACCTTGGGATATCTTTTTATGATTCTTTTGGCATTTTCTAGTTTTGTTTATATAAAAAGTAATCTTTTATATACAATGCTTACATCTAATGGCCTATTTAAAGAAACGTCACTAGTTTTTATACTTGAAATATTAGTCAGACTTGCTGGAACATACATTCTGGTAAATTTAATTAATCTTTATGCATTACCTGCAGCAGCATTATTGGGATCCATAACAACATTATTTATACTTTCTTATATTTTGATAAAACGCTCTGGCATTTCACTAAAAGAAATTGTGTTGTCATTTAATTTTTATGAGCTTTTATTATTTATATCAGCAATATTTTTAGGTTACTTTGTTATTTATCCATCTGATCTATCTGAGGCACTTGTTGCTATTTCCTATACCTTAATTCCATTTAGCATATTAGTTTTATTAGGTAAAAAATTCAGAAGATTTTTATCAGAAACATATTTGAGTTATATTAAAAAAACCAATTAGTTAAATTAGAAATGATTAGAAAATTAATAGAATTTATAAACTCATCTAAGCTTTATTTTATTTCAGAGTCTTTATTAAATGTAATTTCAAAAATAATAGGAAAAGATTATATATTTAAGTATAGATCACCATTTTGGTCAGCAAAAACTAAAGATAAGTTTCACTATGTAGATTATTTTATAGACCCTAGGCAGTCTATAGAAGAGGATGTTTTTGGCCTATATAAAGATATATTCTTTAATGTGTATACACCGAAAAGAGGTGATGTTATATGTAATATTGGTGCAGGCATGGGGCATGAAATACCTATTTTTATTGAAACAGTTGGAAGAGATGGGCATATGTTCTTTATAGAAGCATCTCCTGCTACATTTGAAGGTCTAAAATATAATGCTAAGTTACATAAACTTGAAAATACAGAGTTATTTAATTTAGCAATATCTGATCTAGATGAGGGCAAGATAAAGATATCTAATGAATCTGAAAATCATTTAGGAAGGTCTATACTTGATGAAACGAAATCTTTAGATTCTTACGAAGAGGTTAATCAAACCTCAATTGATACATTTATTTTGCAGAATAATATTGAATGTATTGACTATTTGGTAGTTAACATAGAAGGGTTTGAGGCAAATTTAATTAAAAAATTTAAAAAAATAGATTGTGTAAAGAATATTGCAATCTCTTGTCATGATTTTCTTCATTATAGAAATCAAGAAGAATTTGATTCAAGATTTTTAACTTTTGATAAGGTTAAAGCATTTTTATTAGAGAGCGGGTTTAAGGTCTCCAATCGGTCTTCTGGGATTGATTTTAAAGACTTTTATATTTATGGATCAAGATAATCCTTAGTTTAAAGTTTTCATTATCACGTTATAAATTTTTTCAGCAATAATTTTGTTACCTGCTGAGGATATGTGAAGATTATCAAGAAAGTATTCTTCTTTTACCTTTACCGGGTCTAGAACATTTATTAAGTTATTTGAATTTAAATCTTTCAAACTATTCTCATAATTATTTGAATAATATTTATAGCCATTCATAACTCTTTCTTGATAAATCTTACATTCATTAGTACCAAGAGGAGAGGTTTCAATTATTTTCTTTTCATAATCAGAGTATTTATTATCTTTATGAAATAATGAGGGCTGAATAAAGTGAATAAATGTAGCGTTATTTTTTATGACATATTCATTGGCCTGCCTTATTTTAGAAATATAGTGTTCAAATCCATGACTTATTAAGACATTAGATTTTTCTTTATCTTCATTATTACAATCTTGAAGTCCGTTTTGATTAAATTTTGATTTTACAACAGACATTAATTTATATGTATTACTTGTATTACTAAGGAGGAATTTTAAATTTTGAATGAAGATACTAAATTTGTTACTTTGATTGTATCCAATAATTGAGCCATCAGGATTTTCATTTATCATTGATTGAAAAATATCATTACCTCCATCATAAAAAATAATGATGTCATTAGTATTTATTTTTATGCTTTTTAATAGATTTAATTGTTGATTTATTGTGACGGTTGTAAATCCATAATTGATAACTTTAATTTTCTCATTTAAACCCTCATTAATTTTTTTTTGTATTATTGAAGGAATAGTGTTCTTATCTGAGCTTCCGCTTCCCCATGTGGTGGAACCGCCAAAGATTAATATCCTACTTGAGAAATTAGTTGGCTGATTTATTGTATGCCTAAGTCCGTTTTTTAGCTCCTCTCCATAACATTTAAAGTTATTTTTTTCATACTGAGGAAAACCAATTTGATCGTTATAGACAATTTTTCCTCGACATCGTGAAGCCTTATTAGAATAAGAAAGTTCAACTTCTTTAAAATCATCTACATCATTAAATGGAGCTGGCTTGGTTGAAATAAATTCTGGAAAAGATTTATAAGCTCTCTCTGATGGTGACTGGGCTATCATAAGAGCAAGATAAGAAAATAGTTCTACTATTAAGATAAGTACAGTAAGTAAAACTAATTGTGCCAAAAAACTAACTAATTTATTTTCTTTGAAACTCATAATTAATCTAATTTATATTTATTTTTATAGTCTTCTTTTAGATCAGGATTTTGGAGTTTTTTATCAAGTATAAAGTTACCAATTACTAAATAATCTAATTCTGTTCCCATAAAGCACATGAATGCATCTTTTGGAGTTGCAACAATAGGCTCACCTCTAACATTAAATGATGTATTAACTACTAGCGGACATCCAGTTTTACTTTTAACAGCTGCCAATAACTTATGATATAAAGGATTAGTTTTTGAGCTGACTGTCTGTATTCTTGCTGACATATCAATATGTGTCACTGCAGGAATATTTGATCTTGCTAAATTTAATTCATCTATACCAAAAAGATTTACATTTTTTGACTTAGTATAGATTTGATTTTCTTTTTTTACTTCATCAACTAAAAGCATGTAAGGGCTTGGAGAATTTAATTCAAACCATTGATCGCATTCCTCCTCCAATACCGATGGTGCAAAAGGCCTAAAGCTTTCTCTATATTTTACTTTAAGATTTAAAGTCTTTTGTGTCTCTGGCGATGTTGCATTACCTAAAATTGATCTATTACCTAATGCTCTTGGACCAAACTCCATTCTTCCTTGAAACCACCCAATTGCTTTATCTTTTGAAATATATTCAGCAGCATTATTTAAAATTTCATCCATCCTATATTTTTTATAGTTAGCGCCGCAATCTTTTAGTTCTTCTTCTATTTTTTCATCACTATAAGATGGTCCAAGATATGCTCCATTCATTGAATCATCTAAATTGATCTTTCTTGGATTTTTCTTTACTTCATACCAAAAGGCAAGTGCTGCACCTATAGCCCCGCCTGCATCTCCAGCAGCTGGTTGTATCCATATGTTTTTAAAATCTCCGCTCCTAAGTATTTTCCCATTTGCAACACAATTAAGAGCAACACCACCAGCCATACAAAGATTATTTATTTTATACTCTTGTGAAATATTTTTAGTAATTTTTAAAATAATTTTTTCTGTAACTGATTGGATTGAGGCAGCCATATCCATATGAAACTGTTCAAGATCTTCTGTATCAGGTTTTCTGACTGATTTTCCAAATAATTTAGAAAATTTATTATTTGTCATTGTTAGACCGCTTGAGTAATTAAAATATTTTTGATTTAGCTTAAAAGATCCATCATCTTTTAAATCAATTAAATTTTCTAGAATTAGATCTTCATATATTGGTTTTCCATATGGGGCTAACCCCATCACCTTATACTCACCACTATTGACCCTAAAACCAATAAAATATGTAAAAGCCGAATATAGCAATCCCAAGGAATGCGGAAAATGCATTTCTTTTATTATCTCTAGGTTATTTTCTTTTCCAATTGCTATTGTTCCAGTAGCCCATTCACCAACTCCATCTAGAGTTAAAACAAGAGCATCATTAAAAGGTGAAGGATAAAAAGCACTTGCTGCATGACTCATATGATGCTCAGAAAATAATATTTGATTTGATTTAAATTCTTTATTTCTTTTTTTTAATTCTTTTAATAAAAAGCTTTTTAAGAAAAGCTTTTCTCTTAACCAGATCGGAATAGACATACTAAAAGATCTGAAACCTTTTGGAAAATCTGATAAATAGGTCTCAAGGATTCTTTCAAACTTTAAGAGCGGCTTGTCATAAAAAACTACATAATCTATATCATCGAAGCTTAATTTTTGAAACTTCAATATTTCATTTAGTGCTAGATTTGGAAAACTTGCATCATGTTTAATTCTTGAAAATCTTTCTTCTTGAGCAGCAGCAATAATTTCTCCATCTTCTATTAATGCTACTGCACTATCATGATAAAAAGCTGAAATTCCAAGAATTAACATTTTAAAAGATGGTATAAATAAATGGAGCTATGGCTGTTCCAGCTGTAAGAACAATCAAACCTCCAAAGATTCCTAAAACGATCATTATTGGAAGAAGCCAGATTTTTTTTCTTTCTTTAAAATATTTAATTATTTCACTAAGTAACTCAAACATAACTAGAACTGATCCTTCATAGATGAGGAACTTATTTTATCTTTCCAATAAGTTTTTTGATTAGGATCAAATAATTTCTCAAGAGGATCTTTTCTTATAATTTTAAAAATGATACCTATTGGCATTATTACTGATAAATAAACTATTGATAAAATTATTGGGGAGATAATTAATCCTAATAATTTGCCAAATTTAAACCATATTAAATTTGGATATTTAAAGATACTAGGAAATATAAAAGATAGAATTATAAAAATAACTGAAAAAGTAAAAAATGTTAAATTTATTGAGGAATTAAAAAATAGAGGATAAAGAGCAATCATCATAAAAATTATCGCAAAGACAATTCCAAATGATTTTTCCGAGCCAATCGTAATTTTAATATTTTGATCTCTCATGCTAACAGTTTTTTTCTATAATTTTTATTAGGTCTTTATTGTTGGTAATTAATATTTCATTTTCAGAAAAGCTTTTAGAAAAGGAATTAAAAAATTTCTTTAAATCATTTGAAAAAGGCAGGTCATCATCTTCTAGATTAAATGAAAGAAAAATCTTTCCTTCATCCTTTAGATTTTTTTGAATAATTTGTTTCAAGAAAACTGACCATTCATGGATTCCCCATAGCGCTTTTGTCTTATGGCCATTAAAACAAATCATATATGCACATATCAAGTCATATTTTTTATCTATTGGGAGCTTTTTGCTAAACATAATCTCATGATGATACTTTTTTAGACTTAAAGCGTCTGTTGAAAGATCATAGAATTCGTTGCCTGCTATATCCAAACATTCAACAGAATTACCATAAAAATTACATATATAGGGAAAATACCCTGCACCAGTTCCTATATCTAAAATAGAAAGCTTACTTTCTTTATGAAGATCAAGTTCAAGGGTTCTTATCAAGCTATGTTGAATAAAGTTATTTCTTAAAAAGAAATACTTTTCGTATGTTTCAGTATCGTTAGTATTAGGAATGATTTTTATAAAATTATGCTTATTTGCTATATCCTTTTTTATTGATAGATAGTCAAAACATATTTTTAAAAAAGAAAGTTTAGAAATTGATAAAATTTTTAAAAAATTTAGTAACCTTGACTTTAGGAGTGCCGTCATAATCATCTTTATTATAAACCACTAAATACTCTTCATATATAATGCATTAGTGTTTTGTAGGAAATATAGCTTATAATTTTTTAGTTAATGTAATTTTAATAAAATTCTTATTTAATGAAATCTAAGTACCTTAATTTTTTTATTTATGTATTTATACTATTCATTTTTAGTGGTTATGGATTTATAGCTTCAGAGAAAAAACTACCGCCTTATTATTTATTAAAATCTATTAATCAAAAGATATCTAGTTTGAATAATAATGACAAGATAGTTTTTAAAGAAATCGCAAAAAATCAAAATATCAATTATCTAGAAACAACGCTTATTCCGCTCGAATTTTTAGAATTTAACTTAGGTGATCAAAACAGCGAAACCTCAACCTCATCAGGCGCAATAGGACTATTTGAGGATAGTATTTTTATACTAAATAAACATAGAGAAATAATAATTTTAGATAGCAATTTAAGCCAGACTAAATTATTTAAAATTAAAGATTTAGATGATAATAATAAGGCTTTTTTTAATAAGTATAAAAAAGATTTGCGAATTCATGATTTATTAATTAAAAAAAAGAACAATGAGAAATATCTCTTAATCTCACATGAAAAATATCATCCAAATGTTGATAAACATAGTTTAGATATTTCATATATAAAGCTAGAGGATAATTTTGATTTATCAGATGAAGACTGGAATATACTGCATGAAGGGTCATTAATAAAATATCCTGATTATGCTTATAGTAGTGGAGGAGGACAGTTAGCAGATTATGACTCAGAACATTTTTTGATGGCCAATGGTGATTATAATCTTGATAATTGGGTCAATAAAACAGACATGATCCCACCATCTCAAAACTTAAATACCTCAGTTGGTAAGATTTTAAAAATAAATTTTCATAAAAAAGACTATGAAATTATTACGAAGGGCCATAGAAACCCTCAAGGATTATCTGTTTCTTCCTTTGGGAACATTTTGCAGTCAGAACATGGACCGAATGGCGGTGATGAAATTAATATAATTGATATAGATATATTTAAAAATTATGGATGGCCCTATCAATCTTTAGGAGTTCAATATATTGATTTTAATGCTCCTGTAAAAGGTACAATCGGATCCCATGAAGAATATGAAATGCCATTTTTTGCATTTGTACCTTCAATAGGTATTTCAGAAATTTTAGAGATTGAGGGATTTGACAAAAGATGGAATGGAGACATTCTTGTAGGTAGTCTGAAATCCAGAACACTATATAGGTTAAGATTAAATGATAATAAAGTTGTTTATGTTGAGCCTATTTGGATTGGAGAAAGGATTAGAGATGTTAAACAAAAAAACAACAAAATATTTTTATGGTTGGATAACCAAAAACTTAGAATTTATTCGATATCAGAAAAGCTCTTAAATTCACTTGGCAGAGAGGCTAATCAAACAGAATTGCATGCACTTTTAGAAAGTTGTCTGAAATGTCATCATTTTGGCTCAACAAATCCTAATCATTCGGCGCCTAGTTTGTCTGGATTGTTTGATAGAAAAATAGGTAAAGATCCAGAATACAAATATTATAGTCAAGTCCTAAAAGAAACTGATTTGTATTGGTCAAAAGATCTATTACAAAGATATATGATTAATCCTCAGTCTGATTTCCTGGGAACAAGCATGCCAGCTGCAACAGAAAGATATACTGAAACAGAGCTGAGTGAGATAATAACTCTACTAGAAAATTATTCATCAAGTTCTATTAATTAGTAAATTTATTTTATGGATACATATATAAATTTAAAACCATTTAAAACATTTTTAAGTATTGCACTTGCGTTTACTTTATTTTTTGTTGTCTTGTCTATTTCAAACGACGATATGATGAATTTATATAGTTTAATAATTTCATATTTAAGTGGCTTGGTAGCAATAATATGCATTTATTTTTTTCTTGAAAGTGACTCAAAACAAATAAAGATTTTATTTTTTGCAATAATATTTTTTTCTCTAAGGATGTTTGTAGGAGTAATTCACTACTTATATTTTTTTGAACCTGATTATCTAACTTCTTATTCATCAAATTTTGATTATCTTGCTGAATATGTTTGGGCAATAGACTCAATGAACATAATTAGTGGCACTCTTGATGGTACTGTCGATCCTGATGGGGAAGAGGCATCGACAGCAATAGCACTTAATAAAAATTATGAAATGTTATTTTTCATGTCTCTATTATTTTATTTTGGTGGAGAAAAAGTTTTAGTTGTATCAAGTTTTAATTCGCTGATAGTTATATTCTCAGCTTTTTTAGTTTATAAAATATCTTTTTTTATAAGACAAAATAAACAAATTGCTTTTTTCTGTTTTGTTTTAGTTTCTCTTCAGCCAATGGAGTTTATTTCATCAATTCTTGCAAGGGATATTTTTGGACAGTTCTTGATAATCTTTTCTCTTTATTTGATGATATCTTTTTTTAATACCAAGTATCTAAAGTATTTAATAACTCTACTAGCTTCATTAATTACAAGTTTTGTTAGAGAGGTTTATGCATTAATACCTTTAATAACAATATTTGTTCCAAGAATATTAACTGAGATACGATCAGGGTATATATCAAAAAAAACTCTTATAGGATTCTTATTTCTTTTAATATTTTCCTTAGTTGCCTATGATTTTATTTTAAGTAATATTTTATATAGGTTCTTAGATAAGGATTTTATAAGCTTATTTTTATCTTTGCCGGTATCTCTTGTTTATGCTCTAGTTGGTCCTTTCCCATGGACGCAAATTTTTCTTCAACCTCCTGGATATGAATTTCACATTCCACAGTATTTAACTTCTGTTTATAACTTTACTTTGATTTTATCAACGGTTTTCTATTTTCTTAAATATAAGGCTTCAAAATTAGATTATTTAATTTTAGTCTTCATATTATTATTCTTTTTTTCAGGTATCTTGGTTTATGGAGGCAAGCATACTACATATTACAGTGTAGCAATTCCACTTTTGGTGCTTTTTGATAAGGAATCTAAATTGTCATTATTTTTTATGAGGTTCTTTCTAATATTCATGTTTTGGGTTTTAATGAATATTATTTATACATTTATTACGTAAAGATTAAGAATATTATGGAAAATTCGAATAAAGATTTGTGGCCAGTAATAATGGCAGGAGGTTCAGGATCAAGACTTTGGCCGATTTCTAGGACAACAATGCCAAAGCAGTTTTGCTCAATAGATGGAGAAGAAACTCTATTTTATAAAACTATTGAAAGAGCAATTCATTTAAATTGTAATAATCCATTAATAATAATCTTAAACGATGAATATAAGTTTCTAGCAATAAAGGAGTTAGAAAAATTTGATGTTCAATACCATTTAATAATAGAACCCATAAAAAGAAATACAGCTGCTGCTATTGCTATAGCATGCAGGTATATAAAAAGATTTGCAGATAATCAAAAATTATTAGTATTATCATCAGATCATTCAGTATCTAATCTGCAAGATTTTTCGTCAACAATTTTAGATGTTTCTAGTAATATTGAGCAGAAATCACTAATAACTTTTGGTGCAACCCCTATTGCTCCTGAAACTGGCTATGGCTACATAGAATTTGAAGAATCAAAAAATTTAATAAAAAATGTAAAACAATTTATTGAAAAACCAACTAAAGAAAAAGCTGAAAAATATATATCTAATGGTAATTATCTATGGAATACAGGAATATTTTTATTTTATGCAGAAACAATGTTAGAAGAATTTCAAAAATTTGATAAGGATATATTTAAGCTTTCTTTAGATATTGTTAACTTGCTTGATAAAAAAGATGAAGAAAATATATATGAGCTTGATAAGAACATTTTTAGTTCATTTCCAGATATCTCAATTGATTATGCAATTTTTGAGAAAACAAAATTAGCCCAGGTTTCAATGATTACATTTGATTGGTCAGACTTAGGTACTTGGCCTTCCGTATGGAAAAAAAATAATAAGGATAGTGATAAAAATGTTTTAATAGGAGATGTAAAGATTATCAATTCTAAAAACTCACTAGTAATTTCAAAACATAAACATATTTCTTGTATTGGCCTTGAAAATACTGCAGTTATAGATACTCCAGATGCGCTTTTAATTTCTAGTATGGACTCAATTGATTCATTAAAAACTTGCATTGATGAAGTAGAGCAACTAAATCCATCTTTAGTTTCTGAGCATAGAAAGGTTTATAGGCCTTGGGGGTGGTATGACTCAATAGAAAGAGAATCCTCTCATCAGGTCAAAAGAATTCATGTTTATCCTTCGCAGAAGCTTTCTGTTCAAAGACATAAACATAGAGCTGAAAGATGGGTTGTCATAAAAGGTATAGCAACAGTCACACTTGATGATAAAGATTATGAGTACAAAGTAGGCGAGGTTGTGCAAATAAATGTAATGCAAATTCATTCTTTAGCAAATTATACTAAAGATGATTTGGAGATAATTGAAGTTCAGTTAGGAGATTATTTAGGAGAGGATGATATTGAAAGGTTTGAAGATATATATGGTAGAACTTAATTAATATAAGATTTGCTATATAATTAGCTTTTTAAAATATACATATTATGAATTCTTACAAGCCTCAAGAGAGAAGTGATCAGATTGATCTTAGAGTAATTTTCAATATTATTTGGAAAAGAAAAATAATAATTGCTGCAGCTACAGCAGTTATAGGCCTTTTTTCGGTTCTATATTCTTTAAGCTTGCCTAATATATATGAATCAAAAGTTGTATTAGCCCCATCTACTGCTTCAGAGTCTACCAATATAAATATTTCTGGAACTGCAGGAGCGCTTGCGAGAGTGGCTGGTATAGATTTAGGTGGTGGATCAGACAAAGGCCCTAATATTAATCTTGCAGTTGAAAAAATTACCTCAAGGCAATTCGTTAAAGATTTTATAAATAAAAACAATTTTCAACCTGAATTACTTGCTTCTAAGAATTGGGATAGTGCCCAAAACATTATTGTATATAGCAAAAAAGGATATGACTCTAAAAATGATAGCCTTACATATTCACCAAGAGACATTGATGTATATAAAGGATATATGGATAGGATTGGGGTATTTTTTGATAAAAGAACCAAGTTTACTCACATTAGCTTTAAACATTACTCTCCATATTTTGCAAAAGAGCTTTTAGATAATTTAGTTCTAACTATAAACAATGATATTAGAGATATTGATGTAAAAGTCGCAAAAGAATCAATCAAGTTTCTTGAAGATCAAATTGCTAAAACAAATGTATCAGATTTAAAGCTTATTTTTAGCAAGCTTATAGAAAAAAATATTAAGACAGTATTATTAGCTGAAGTTAATCCTGAATTTGTTTTTACAGTTGTTGATCCGGCCTATGTACCAGATCTTAAGAGCGCTCCATCGAGAGGGTTAATGTGCATTTTAATTACTATATTTGGATTCTTATTTGTACTTACCTTTTTAGTAATATTTGATTACATCCAATTAAGAAAAAAATCATAGAAAACTTATGCCAAAAAAAATAGCATTAATTACAGGAATAACTGGGCAGGATGGGGCATATTTAGCAGAGTTTCTGCTTGATAAAGGGTATGAAGTTCATGGTATTAAAAGAAGAACTTCACTTTTCAACACTGATCGAATCGAGCATTTAATTTCAAAAGAGGATTTTCACTTTCATCATGGAGATATGACCGACTCTAGTAGTATTGTAAATATAATATCTAAAACAAAACCAACAGAAATATATAACTTAGCAGCACAAAGTCATGTTCAGGTTTCATTTGAAGAACCAGAATATACTGCTAATGCAGATGGTATTGGAGTTCTAAGGATTCTTGAAGCAATAAGAGCTTTAAATCTAGAAGAACATACAAAATTTTATCAAGCATCAACCTCTGAATTATTTGGTAAAGTTTTAGAAATACCCCAATCAGAAAAAACTCCTTTTTATCCAAGAAGCCCATATGGAGTCGCTAAGTTATATGCTTATTGGATTACTGTAAATTATAGAGAGGCTTACAATATTTTTGCTTGTAACGGCATACTATTTAATCATGAGTCTCCATTAAGAGGAGAAACATTTGTAACAAGAAAAATTACTATGGCATTGGCTAGAATAAAACTAGGATCTAGTGAAGTTTTAAAGTTAGGAAATCTTAATGCATTGCGTGATTGGGGACATGCCAAAGATTATGTAAGAATGCAATGGATGATGTTGCAACAAGATAAGCCTGATGATTTTGTTATCTCTACCGGTATTCAGTTCTCAGTAAGAGACTTTGTAAATAAAACGTGTGAAGCATTAGAAATTAATATTTCATGGGAAGGAGAGGGACAAGATGAAAAAGGTTATGATGAAACTGGTCGTTGTATTGTAGAGGTTGATCCAAAATATTTTAGACCTGCAGAGGTTGAAACCTTATTAGGTGATTTTTCAAAAGCCAAAGATATTTTGAAATGGGAGCCTTCTATAAGTTTCGAAGAATTAGTTTATGAGATGGCAGAGTCAGATCTAGAAATAGCTTCATTGAATAAAAATAACAATTTTATTATTAAAAAATTCCATAGGAAAGATTTATAGTGGCAGAAAATAATCATATTCCACTTGCATGTTCCTCATGGGATGATAAAGAAAGCAAAGCTATAGAAGATGTAGTTAATTCTGGAATCTTTACCATGGGTTCCAAGGTACAGGAATTCGAGGAGAGTTTTGCAAATTATCATAATTCTAAATATTGTGTGATGGTTAATTCTGGTTCTTCAGCAAATTTTTTGATGATAGCCGCGTTATTTTTTACAAAAGGAAAATTCAGATTAAAAAGGGGCGATGAAATTATCGTTCCATCCGTTTCTTGGTCAACTTCATATTCACCAATTTATTTTCATGGTCTTAAATTAAGATTTGTTGATGTTGACTCAAAAACATTAAATATTAATACAGATAATATTAAGGAAGCAATCACACCAAATACTAAAGGTATCCTCGCAGTAAACCTATTAGGAAATTCATGTGAATATAACGAAATAGTCTCTATTTGCAATGAGAATGATCTAATACTGCTAGAAGATAACTGTGAGTCTCTTGGAGGATCTTATAACAACCAAAAGACTGGAACATTTGGGCTAGTAAGTAGCTGCAGTTCATTCTTTTCACATCATATCTCTACAATGGAAGGAGGGTTGATTCTCACAGATGATGAAGAGATATATCATATTCTTCTATCTATTAGAGCTCATGGATGGACAAGAAACTTGCCTGAAAATAATTTAATATGTAATAAATCTGAAGATCCTTTCTATGAATCTTTTAGGTTTATTTTGCCTGGTTACAACGTAAGACCTCTTGAGTTATCTGGAGCTTTAGGAATTGAGCAAATTAAAAAATTAGATGATTTAATAAGCAAAAGAAGATCAAATGCAGAAATTTTTCAAAATATGATGAAAGATTTTGATTTTATTGATATACAAGAAGAATCAGGCTCATCATCATGGTTTGGTTTTGGAATGGTTTTAAATGAAAGAGCTAAATTTTCAAGAGGTTCTTTTATAGAAAAATTAAAAGATGGAGGTATAGAAACAAGACCAATTGTATGTGGAAATATTCTTGAAAATGAAATGACCGAGTACTTTGATTACAGCACATATGGAGATTTTACTGTAAGTGAAAAAATCCACAAAGATGGTTTATTTGTCGGCAATCATCACATTGATATAAAAGCTGGGCTTGAAAACTTGCATGACTGCATATGTCAATTAGCAAAATAAAGAAAGTTTTAATAATTGGCGGATATGGCTTTATTGGAAGCCATCTATCTAATTTTTATAATTTGAAAGGAATTGAAGTTTATAGAACTACTAGGTTTTTTGGTAAAGAGCTTCCTGATAAAAAAGGGTATTATTTAGATTATTCAGAAGAATCTTTTTATGAAGTATTGTCACAACATAATTTTGATTTAGTTTTTTATCTTAGCGGCAACCCATATCCAGCATTTTCTGAGGATAATCCATCTTATGATATTGAACATACTATTATTCCAACTATTAACTTATTAAATGCAATGGTGAAGAATAAATTTTCTGGCTCATTCTGGTATGCATCATCAGTTGCGGTATATGGAAAAACAGATTTACCATTTCAAGGAGAGGATGATATTTGTAAACCTTTATCATCCTATGCATTAGCAAAATTAAATGGGGAGGAATATATAAGTTTATATTCAGATAATTTTGGTATTAACGGGGGTTCATTTAGAATTTTTTCAACCTTTGGTGAAGGCTTAAAAAGACAAATAATATATGATCTATATACCAAATGTAAAAGTAAGTCTAATACATTGGATTTATATGGAAGTGGAAAAGAAGCAAGAGATTTATGTTATGTTGGGGATCAGGTAGATAGAATGTCTAAAATTGCAGAATTAGTAAAACCAAATGGAGATATATTTAATATAGGCTCAGGTATTTCATACACAACTCAGTTTATAGCTGAATCTATAATTAACTTGATGGGTTCTCAAAAAAAAATAAACTATATTCAGCCAGTTAGAAAATTTGATGGTTATCAATGGACCGCATGTATGAAAAAATTTAATTCAATAACGCCAAATATTCAACCAGATTTTGAAGACTCACTTAAAAAGACATTATCCAGTTATGATTCGAGTATTTAAAAAATGAGCTTTAAAAAACATGTAAATAAATATGGACCTGTTAAATATGATGACTCTAGGGGGTATTTAAAAATTATTTCAGAGGATAACAATCTTGGCATTTCTTATAAAGAGTCATTTTCAAAGCTAGGTGTATTTAGAGGAATGCATATTCAAAAGCCACCTTATGCTCAAACTAAACATATAAGAGTCTTGCAAGGATCAATTGTTGATTATGTAATAGTTTTAGACAAAGACAATCCTGATTTTGGAAAAATTTTTTCACAAAAAATTAAGGCATCTGAAAATGTTTATACTATTCCAAAATATTGTGCTCATGGTTTTTATGCCTCAAAGGATACTGTATTGAGATATTTATGCATTGGTAAATATAGTGAAGAGCATGAAATATGTATAAAAGAATGTTATTTTGACAAAGAAGAGGCAATTATTTCTAATAAAGATAAAGATGGTATTTTACTTGAGGAATGTGTTGAGCTTTTTATAAATATAAACTGGGAGTAAATATGATTGAGGTTAAGGACAATGGAATAGTTTTAGCAAGATATATTCCAGCAAGCTCTGCATGGGAGAATGGTTTAAGTTTCTTTTCTGATGATAAAGATTATATTCAGGTTGGTACTTGGGGATATGACAAACCTAAAGAATTGTTAGCCCATACTCATAATGAAGTTCATAGAGATGTAGCATGGACGCAAGAAGTAATTTTTGTAAAAAAGGGAAGTATTAAGGCTGAAATATATGATCTTTCAAATAAAAAAGTAAAAGACATAATTTGTAATGTTGGCGATATTATAGTTCTTTTAAGAGGGGCTCATGGTTATCATATTCTTGAGGATGATACTCAAGTCCTTGAGGTTAAAAATGGTCCTTATGTCGGTGCAGAGCTAGATAGGGTTAGAATTAAAAAATAAGAGTCATGGAAAACCTTTTCTTTGATAAAAAAGATCTTAAAAAATGCGGGTCCAATGTAATTATTGGCAAGACTGTTCGTATTAGATATCCTCATCTAGTTGAAATAGGAGACAATGTAATAATCGATGATTTTACTTATATTTCTACATCGTTAAAGATCCACTCTTATGTTCATATTTCTTCTGGTTGCAAATTAATTGGTGGTCCAGATAGCTATGTTGAGATGCAAAATTTTTCAACCTTATCTCCAAATGTAGTTCTATCAGCAGGTAGTGATGATTATTTAAGTGGTATTGCAACTCCTTTAGTTGATAAAAAATATAAAGCTAATTCAGAAATTGGAAGTATCATATTAAAAGAACACACAATCGTTGGCTCTAATTCAACCGTTTTACCAAATGTTACTTTCAATACTGGGGCTACTGTTGGAGCAAATTCTTTAATTAAAGAAGATCTGGAAGAATGGACATTAAATGTGGGTATTCCATCAAGGAAAATAAAAAATAGAAACAAAGCTGAGGTTATAAAAGCAGAAAAAGATTTCTTTAAAGAAGAATCTTCAAAAAATGAAAAAATTTTAAAAAATGGTAAAAACTCTAAAATTATTCTTGCAACTCAAGGATCTCAAGGAATATTAACATTAAGAGAATTATTTAATTTAGGGTATAAAAAAGAAAATATTGAGGTCTATGTATGTGAAAGCAAGTTTAATTCTCCTCTAATAGAATTTTTAAAATATTTAGATAAAGAATATTTTGAAATTAATGATGCTAAAAGTTTTGACAAAATAGCAGATAAGGATAATAAACAAAATATTTTATTAAGTGTAAGCTGGAAATATCTCATATCTAAAAAAGTATTAGAGTCTTTCAACAATAGAGCAATAAATTTTCATCCCGGACTGCTTCCTGAGTATAAAGGGTGTTTTTCATCATCATGGTCATTAATTAATAACGAAAAACATGTTGGTTTTACATATCATTTTATGAATGAAGATTTTGATTCAGGTAATATCATATATAAGTCTTCAATAAGAATTGAAAAACAAGATGATGCATTTTCATTAAATTATAAAATATTTCAACAAGGAGTTCCCAAGCTTGGAAATGTTTTAAACCAAGTAGAATCAAAAGGAACAAAGCAAAAGAGCAAAGGAAAATATTATCCTAATAAGTTACCTCACAATGGTGAACTTCAATTAGAATGGGATAAAGATTTTGCACATAGGTTTATAAGAGCAATAAATTTTCCACCATATCCACCAGCATACTTGTCAGTCGATGAAAAGATAATAAGTATCAACGATATTGAAGATTTTATGAGGTACAAATAGTGAGTAAAGACTTTATTATGCAAATGAGACCCTGGATTGGTGAGGAAGAAAAACAAGCAATAAATAACTATATGGAAACAGATGGTTTCCTAACTGAATATAAATTAACAGAAGAATTTGAGTCTTCTATCCGTTTATTTACTTCCGCTAAATATTGCATGGCAGTCAATAATGGAACTATAAGCTTAACTTTAGCTGCTTTAGCTTTAGACATTAAACCAGGTGATGAAGTCATAGTTCCTAACTTCACAATGGTAGCAACTCCAAATTCTATAAAAATGATTGGAGCCAGACCAGTATTTGTTGATGTAGAAGAGGATACATTATGCATAGATTTAGAGAAAGTTAAGGATGCTATTACCTCAAACACAAAAGCAATAATGCTAGTTTCAGCAAATGGCAGGTATCCAAAAAATGATATTAATGATTTTCTTGAATTATCTAACGAAAGAGAAATTAAAATAATAGAGGATGCTGCACAGTCGCTAGGATCTTTTTATCCAGATGGAACACATATTGGTCTAAAAGGACATATTGGAAGTTTTTCTTTTTCAATGCCAAAAATAATTACTACTGGTCAAGGAGGGGCTCTTTTTACGAATGATAAAAATTATGCTGAAAAAATAGGATTACTTAAAAATTTTGGAAGAGCATCATCAGGAAATGATATTCACAAGACTATTGGCTTTAATTCTAAATTTACTGAAATGCAGGCAGCAATAGGTATAGAGCAAATGAAAAAATTGGATCATAGAATAAATCTAAAAAAGTCTATTTGGACAAGATATTATAATAATCTTAAAGATGTAGATGGTATTCAGCTTTTTGAACATAATTTAAATGATACTACTCCGTGGTTCATAGACTCTTTATGTGAAGATAAAATTGAACTACAAAATTTTCTTAAAGCTAATAATATTGGTTCACGAGATATGTATCCGCCATTAAATAAACAGGAAGCATATAACGAATCTGGTGATTTTCCAGTAAGTTTTAACATAGGAAAAAAAGGTTTATGGCTTCCATCAGCTGCTCAGCTGAAAGATGAAGAGATAGACTATATTACTGATAAGATTAAAGAATTTTATTCATAAAAAATACTACTTATGAAGATTATATTTTTTGTTCACTCTTTAAGAAAAGGTGGCGCAGAAAGACTTTTACTCCAAATAGCAAAATATATTTTTAATAAAGGACATGAAATTACAGTTCTTCAGGCTGTAAATTTTGATGAATATCAAGAATACTCTGAGATTAAAAAAGAGTATCTATTAGATTCCAAGGAATATAATTGGCCTTATATTTTTCCACAATTGGTTAAAAAATATAGAAAATATATTCAATCTAAAGACCCTGATTTGGTATGTGTCTTTTCTCCTCTCATGATAATTATTGCTGCTTTCTCATTTGTAAAAACAAATACTATTCATGTCATTCAAGGCTACGGATCAGTTGTAAGAACTGGTTCCATGAAGCAGTTCATATATAAAATTCTTGATAGATTAAGTTTATCTATTCTTAAATATAATGTAATAGTTCCAACAGAAAGCCTTAAAAAGGCTTGTTTGAAATATATTTCTTTTAAAGATTCAGATATAAAAGTTATTCCATCTGGAATAGATAATAGTCAACTTGTATTTAATAGAAAAGATAAAGAATTTGATAACCAAATCATAATAACAATGTTAGGCACTATTTATAAAGAGAAGGGTCAAAGATATGCAATTGAAGCAGTAAAACATATAAAAAAAACAAATCCAAATTTAGATATCTTAGTAAAAATAATAGGCGCCGGATCAGATGAAGATTACATTAATAAAAAAATTATTGAAAATGGGCTTGAGAAAAATGTTTCATTATTGGGAAGACGTGATAATGCATTTGAAATAATTTCTAACTCTCATATTTTCTGGCATCTAAGTGAGAGTGAAGGCATGCCTTTAGTTGTAATGGAAGCAATGGCATTGGGTATACCAGTAATTGGATTTAATGTTAGGGGAGTAAATGATGTTATAAAGAATGGCTCAAATGGCTATCTCGCAGAATTTAAAGATATGAATGCAATTGCAAGTTATACTATTGCTCTAATTAATGATGTAGAAAATTATAATAGAGTAAGAGTGGATGCTAGATATAAAATTGATCAAATTTATAATACTGAGAAGATGTTTTTGAATTATGAGAAATATTTTATAGAATTTCATAAGTCTATTAATTAAAAGATGAAAAAAATATTAGTAACAGGCGCGGATGGCTTTATTGGATCTCATTTAACAGAACTTCTTGTAAAAAAGGGATTTGATGTAAGGGCATTTACTCAATATAACTCTTTTAATAATTGGGGCTGGCTTGAAGACCTTGATAAAAATACTTTAGATTCGATCGAAGTTTTATGTGGTGATATAAGAGATCCATTTTTTGTGGAGCATTCTATTAAAGGCACTGATGCAGTAATTAATCTTGCAGCATTAATTGGTATTCCTTTTTCATATGTAGCTCCTCAATCTTATATTGAAACTAATGTAATTGGTGCTGTAAATGTTGTTGAAGCTGCTAAAAAGCATAATTTATCTAAAGTTATTCAAACTTCTACAAGCGAGGTATATGGGTCTGCAAAATTTGTACCTATTACTGAAGATCATCCTTTACAAGGTCAATCCCCATACTCAGCATCAAAAATTTCTGCAGATCAAATGGCACTTTCATACTTTTTGTCTTTTGATGTGCCTGTTTCAATAATTAGACCATTTAATACTTATGGTCCCAGACAATCAGCAAGAGCAGTTATACCAACAATAATTTCACAAATCGCTTCTCATAATAAAGATATTAATCTTGGTTCCATAACGCCAACAAGGGATTTTAACTATGTTCATGATACAGCTTGTGGATTTTTGGCTGCTCTAGAGTCTGAAAAATCAATCGGAGAGGTTATAAATATAGGAAGTGGTTTTGAAATATCTATCGGAGATACATTAAAACTTATAGCACAGCTTATGGATGAGGAAATCAATATTATCTCAGATGAAGAAAGATTGAGGCCAAAAAATAGCGAAGTTGAAAGACTTTGTGCATGCAATAAGAAAGCAAAAGATCTTTTAGGTTGGGAGCCATCTATACAGGGCAAAAAAGGATTAGAAGATGGTCTTTTAAAGACTATTGATTGGTTCTCTGATCCAAGCAATTTAATAAAATATAAAACAGATATCTATAATATATAAATCATGAATATAACTATTATTGGTTCAGGCTATGTTGGTCTTGTAGCATCAGTATGTTTAGCAGAAGCAGGTAATTATGTAATGTGTTTAGATATAAATAACTCAAGAATTAAGAAATTAAATAAAGGACAGATACCTATATATGAACCTGGACTAGATAAAATCGCCAACAAAAATATTAAAAACAAGAGATTAAGTTTCACTTCCGATATTAAAAAATCTGTAGAGCATGGAGATATTCAGTTCATCTGTGTTGGAACACCTCAAAACGAAGATGGCTCTGCTGATATTGAATATGTGTTAAGCGCTGCATCTAATATCGCAAAGAATATGACAAATAAAAAGGTTATTGTTAATAAGAGCACTGTTCCTGTTGGAAGTGCAGCTAAGGTCTCAAAGCTTGTAGAGAGCATTCTTGATAAAAGAAATCTAGATTTAGATTTTAGCGTAGTATCAAATCCTGAATTTTTACGAGAAGGTTGTGCTGTAAAAGATTTTTTGTTTCCTGATAGAGTAATTATTGGCTCATCAGACAGCTCTGCAATAAAAATAATGAAAAATTTATATAAGAAATTTGTTAAAGACGCTAATTCTATTGTTGTTATGGACCCAACAAGTGCTGAATTAACAAAATATGCTGCAAATTCTATTTTAGCTTGCAGAATTAGTTTCATAAATGAAATTGCTAATTTAGCTGAAAAGGTAGGCGCTAATATTGAAGATATTAAAAATGGAATTGGTTCAGATCAAAGAATTGGGCAAAGTTTTCTTAATGCTGGCTGTGGGTATGGAGGATCATGCTTCCCTAAGGATGTTGCAGCGCTTCAAAAAATATCAAAAGAGATGACTGGAGAGAGCTTAAAGATTATTGATGCAACAATAGAAGTTAATAAGAAACAAAAAAATGTTTTGTATAAAAAAATTATAGAAAGATTTGATGACAATATTAAAGATAAGAATATAGCTATTTGGGGTCTTTCATTTAAACCAGATACCGATGATATGCGAGAAGCGCCTAGTATAGAACTCATCAACAAATTGCATTCTAAGGGAGTTAATATTCATGCATATGATCCAGTAGCAACTAAAGAAGCAAAGATTATATTTAAGGACATTCCAATAAAATATAAGAAAAATAAAGAAGATTGTTTAAAGAATGCGGATGCTTTAGTGATTGTTACAGAATGGAATGACTTTAAGAATCCTGACTTTGAAAAGATATCAAATTTAATGAGAAGTCCAATCATTTTTGATGGAAGAAATGTACTAAAAACTCAAAAGATGAAATCATATCCTATTGAATATTATCCAATCGGCAAACCAAAATTAGTTAATATTATCGAGACATAGCACATGTTTTTTTATTATATTAATATTATATTTATGAGTACATGTAATGTCTAAAAGAGCAGTTATTCTTGCTGGAGGAAAGGGGACAAGACTGAAACCTTATACTGTTTCAATTCCAAAACCTCTTGTTCCGTTGGATGAGACTCCTATATTAGAAATAATAATTCAACAATTAAAGAAGTCAGGATTTGATCACTTAACTTTGGCGGTTAACCATATGTCCGAGATAATTAAGGATTTTTGTAAAGATGGATCAAAATGGTCTATTAAAATTGATTACTCTTTTGAGGAGAAACCATTAAGCACTATGGGCCCACTAAAGTTGATTGATGATTTACCTGAAAACTTTCTTGTTATGAATGGGGATATATTGACTAATTTAGATTTTAGTAATTTTTATGAAGAGCATGTTTTATCAAAAAGTATATTTTCCATATCATCTTTTGATAGGTTGGAGTTGGTTGATTATGGCGTTCTTGAAACAAAAGATGAAAAATTGATTAAATTAGAAGAAAAACCCTTAAAACCATATGAGGTTAGTATGGGAATATATATGATGTCAAAAGAAGCGCTTGATTTTATCCCAAAAGACAAAGAATTTGGATTTGATCACTTAATGCATTCTTTCATAGAAAATAACCATGAAGTTCGTGTGGTTAAATTTAAAGATTATTGGCAGGATATCGGAAGGCCCTCTGATTATATTCAAGCATCTAAAGATTTTAAAGATTTTAAAAAAGACTTCCTTTGACATAAATGAATATTTTAATAACAGGGTCCTCTGGTTTCATTGGAACAAATCTAGTTAGTTCTTTAGAGTCTAAAGGTCATAAAATTTTTCATTTTTCATCAGTAGATGGAGATATATCAGATTTTAATTTTATTAAAAAATATAAAGAAATTAAAATTGATTATGTATATCACTTAGCAGGTAAAACTTTTGTTCCAGACTCATGGGATGATCCTTCTTCTTTTTTTAAAACTAATACATTAGGCACCTTAAATGTCTTAAAATTTTGTGACCAAAGAAAGATTCCTATGATTTTTGTTAGCGCATATGTTTATGGGAATAAAGTTAGTCTTCCTATAATTGAAGACTCTGATATCCAACCCAATAACCCTTATGCATTATCAAAATATATGGCTGAAAATATTTGTTTCTTTTTTAGTAAATTCAATAAATTGAAAATAAATATATTCAGACCATTTAATGTTTATGGAATAGGCCAGGATGCAAGGTTTTTAATTCCTGAAATTCTATCAAGTATTCAAAAAAATAGAATAATAGAAGTTAATGATTTTTTTCCAAAACGAGATTATATATATATAGACGATCTAGTAGATGGGCTAATCAAAGGCATGGAATTTTTTGATGGTTTTGAAGTTTACAATTTAGGGTCAGGTTATTCTTTAAGTGTAAGGGAGATTATTGACATTATACAAAAAATAGCTAATTCCAATTTAGAAGTTATCTCAAAAGGATCTGAAAGAATCAATGAAATAAATGATGTAATTTCAGATATATCTAAAGCAAAAGATAAACTTGATTGGTATCCAAAATTTTCTTTTGAAGATGGGATTAAAAATGTTTTAGATGGAAAGGATTAATATTTCATATGAAAAAAATTATTATTGTAGGAAATTGGTCATGGGATCACTGTGAAAAAGCATTTTCTGATGCTTTAGAAGATTTAAACTTTGAAGTTATACCTTTTAAGGTCAATGAAAATAGCATGCATAAGATATTACAATTAATTCCTTTAAATTTTTTTACTAAAAATCTTCAAAGTAGATTGATCAAAATAGCACAAGATCAAAATCCAGATTTTATTTTCTTTTGGAATGCTACACATATTTCTCATAAGACAATTTGCAATCTTAAAGAACGAGGCATTAAGATAATCTCTTATAGTAATGATGACCCTTATATCAATTCTAATAAACCTTTAGCACAAAAATTTATATGGAAAAACTTTTTAAAATATATATGCTCCTCTGATTTTCATTTTGTATATAGACCAATTAATATTATTGAGTCAAAAGAATACACCAACTCTCCTATTTATCTCTTACCTCCATATTTTATCCCACATACTTTTGAAAATATTGAATTAGACAAAGATGATATTGAAAGATTTACATGTGATATTGTCTTTATTGGACATTATGAAGATGATATTAGGGCTGAATATTTAGAGAGTGTTTACGATCTTGAGATGGATATTAAATTATTTGGAACTGGTTGGAACGAAAGAGCTCCAAAAAGCTTTATAAATAAATTTGGTAAAACTGAGAGGCTTGATCAAAAAAATTATTTTAAATGCTTAAAAGCATCAAAAATATGCCTATCTTTTCTATCTAAATACAATAGAGACGTTTATACGCGAAGATGTTTTGAGATCACCGGATCGGGAAACTTATTATTATGTGAAAGAAATAATTACATTACATCTTTATTTAAAGAAGATAAAGAAGCAGTATTTTTTAGTTCCAAAGAAGAAATGCTTCAGAAAATTAAATGGTTGCTTTCTAATCCGAATACTCTTGAACAAATCCAAAAGTCAGGTCAAAGAAGAGCATATTTAGATGGCCATGATATTAAATCAAGAGTGGCTTATTTTACAAATTTAATCACGGAAAAGAGTTACAAGAGTTTATAATAGTTTTTAAAATAACTATTTAAAAATTTTAATGTCTTCAAGAAATAAGAATATTTTAATAACTGGTGGGGCAGGTTTTCTAGGCAGCCATTTATCTAAAAGATTACTTGAAGAAGGTAATAGAATATATTGCTTAGATAATCTTGAAACAGGAAGCATTGAAAATATTAAGGATATTCAAGATAGTAAAAATTTCATTTTTTTAGATCAAGATATAACATCCAAAATAGTTATAAATGAAAATATTGATGAGGTATTTAATCTGGCATGTCCAGCCTCTCCAATTAATTATCAAAAGGATCCAGTTAAAACAAATAAAACAAGTGTTGTTGGAATTCTTAATATGCTAGATTTTGCATTAGAAAAGGATGCAAAAATTTTTCATGCCTCAACAAGTGAGATATACGGTAATCCCACTGAACATCCTCAAAATGAATTGTATTGGGGAAATGTAAATCCAATTGGCCCAAGAGCTTGTTATGATGAAGGCAAAAGATGCGCAGAGACTTTCTGTTTTGATTATATGAGGCAATATAAATCAAAAATAAAGGTTGTAAGAATTTTCAATACATATGGCCCAAATATGCAAATTAATGATGGTAGAGTAGTATCAAATTTTATTGTTCAAGCGATTAAAAATGAGCCTATAACAATATATGGGGCTGGAACTCAAACGAGATCTTTTTGTTATGTTGATGATCTAATAAATGCATTTATTGGCATGATGAATTCTAGAGAGGATTTTTATGGTCCCGTTAATATTGGAAACCCAGTTGAATTTACAATAATTGAATTAGCTCAAAAAATATTATCTATTACCAATAGTTCATCAAAGTTAGTTTATAAAACTTTACCTCAGGATGACCCTGAACAGAGAAAACCTGACATATCATTAGCAAAAAAAGAATTTGATTGGGAGCCAAAAGTTTTTCTTGATGATGGGCTGAATAAAACAATTGAATATTTTCAAAGAAAATTATCTAAGGAAGTATGAAAATCCTAAATATTCTTCAAGGTACAAGCCTTGGTGGTATGGAGCAATCTTCTCTAACCTTAATGAAGAATATGCAGAAATTGGGATGTGAGTTTGAAGTATTATCTTTAACTCCATTCGGAAAATTAAAAGCTAAATTAGAAAATGCTGATATTAATTCAAGTGATACTTCTTATAGTGGAGTTGGAGGCTGGATGAGTTTTTTTGATATAAGATCAAAGATTCAAAACTCAAATGCAGATGCAATTATGATGACTGGTCATAGTCTAGTTGGAATGCTTGCTTTAGGAAAAAAAAGTAGAGGTAAAAGATTATTAGCAGTTCATTTTCATCATAAAGGAGTAAAACTAAAAATCATCTGGAAAATAATTTATTTTATAGCTTGTAAAAAATTTGATCATATTACTTTTGCTTCAAATTTCATTAGAAATGAGGCAATAGAAATATTTCCTGAAGTTATAAAAAAATCTGAAGTAATAAATAATCCAATCACAAAAAAAGAACTACAAAAAATTGAAAAAAAAGTAGTTTCAAGAAAAAAATTTGGGATTTCAGAGGATGCTATTGTTTTTGGAAATGCAGGGTGGTTAATAAAAAGGAAAAGATTTGATGTTTTTATTAGATTAGCAAAAGAAATTAAAAAAAATCAAAAAAATGCAATATTTCTTATCGCAGGAGACGGAATAGAGAAAGAAAATCTTCTTCAGTTATCAAAACAATTAGAAGTATCTGAATCAATTATTTGGCTTGGATGGCAGGATGATTTAGAAGATTTTTATAATGCGTTAGATTTTATGGTATTTAATTCTGATTGGGATGCTGTTGGGCTATCACCCCTTGAATCAATTATTAGGGGAATTTTTACAGTTGTTTCTGTAAAAAACGGTGGCATTAATGAAATTCTTAAAGATGATTATTCTTATTTTTTTCATGATAAACATGATATTAAGGTTTTAGCTGAAAAAATTAATTACCTACTAGCTAATAAAAAAGAATCATATCAATTATTAGATTCATTAAGAAGGTATGTAATTGATATTTCAGATCCTGTTAAAATTGCTAAAAAGACAATGGGTAAATATAAAAGTGAAAAAAGATAAGATTAAAATAGCTTTTTTAAACGACACTATGGGGCCCTATCATTATGCAAGACTAAAGGCAGCAAATATCTTGTCTAAATGTACTTTTATAGAATTTTCTTCAGTAGATCATACAAATTATTGGGATACATCAAGTGAACATATTCAAAACAAAGAGATATTATTTACTGATGAGCCCATAACTAAAAAAAGTAAACAAGAAATCTCTAAAAGATTGAATAATGTTTTAGACACCCTTAAAGCAGATGTTGTTTTAATATCTGGTTGGGATGCAACAGCCTCTTTAATAGCTTTAAAATGGTGTATAAAAAATAATACTCCTTCAATAATATTATCAGAAAGTCAAAAACATGATTTTAAAAGGTCTTTTATAAAAGAAATTGTTAAAAGATTATTATTAAAATTATTTGACTCAGCTTTTGTTGGTGGGAAAAATCAAATTAGATATCTATCGGAGCTTGGGTTCAATAAGCAAAAGATATATCCTGGTTGTGATTTAGTTGATAATGATTATTTCATGAAAAATTCATCAATTGGACACGAATTAAGATCACATTATAGAGATAAATATAAATTGCCTAAAAAGTTCTTTTTTACATCATGTAGATTTATTGAGAAGAAGAATTTAAAGTTTTTAATATCGTCATTTGCAAAATTTCAAAAAGATCAATCATCATGGAACTTGGTAATTGCTGGTGATGGACCAATGAAAAAAGAATTAATGTCATTGACAGAAGAATTAAATATAGCAAATAAAGTATTTTTTCCAGGATATATTCAATATGATGAAATACCTATTTTTTATGGCCTAAGTAGTTGTTTCATTTTGCCAAGCATTACTGAGCAATGGGGATTGGTTATTAATGAGTCTTTAGCTTCTGGAAAACCAGTTATAGTATCAAACAGATGTGGCTCTGCACCAAATCTTGTAGAAGGTAAAGATGTTGGATATACCTTTGATCCATATGATGAAAGTGATTTAATTTCAAAAATGAATCTTATTTCCAGCGAAGGTAAGCTTGAATATTTTTCTAAAAATACAAAAAATGTTATATCAAGTTTTGATAACGAACATTATTCATTGAACTTAAATAATGCAGCATCCATAGCAGTAGCTACATATAATTCAAAGAAAAATTTGTTAAGTAAGTTAATTTTGAGATTCCTTATCTTTACAACAAAATAAGAAATGAAAAAGATTACAGTTTTTGCGCCAAATGTTAGACATGGAGGAGGGAGAATCCTTCTTTTACAGATTCTCAATGAACTTCAAAACAAAAATTATATTCAAAATGCTTATGTTTCATCAAATTTAAAAGATGAGTTATCAGGTTTTAAGGGGATAAGATTTAATAATAGTAATTTATTCTCAAGAGCTTTAGCAGAACTAAGACTTTATTTTAATAATTATAAGAATAATAAAATATTATTTTTTGGTAATATGCCACCAGCCATTAAGCTCAAGTCTCATTGTATTTTATATCTACATAACAGTCTCTTGCTAAGTAAAAAAAATGTATATAGTTTTTCAATAAAAACAAAAATTAGGTTAGCTTTTGAAAGGTTATATTTAAGAATATTTATAAAAAATGTAGATGAAATTTATGTTCAAACTCCTAAGATGCTTAAGGAATTAAAAAATTATAACGAAAATCTTAATATAAAATTAAAACCCTTTTTAGATAATCAAAAAACTAATGGTTCTATACCAAATACTGACCAAAGCAAATATAATTTTATCTATCCCTCTTATGGATATTCATATAAAAATCATAAATTATTAATTAAGGCATGGGTTGAGCTTTCAAAAGATGGTTTTTTTCCTTCACTGCTTATAACTATTGATAAAAAAAATGACAAAAAATTATATGAATATATTTCAATAGCTATTAGAAATCACAACCTCAATATAGATGTCTATTCAAATGTTAATTATAAGGATATGCAGGATCTTTATAACATATCAGATACTTTGATATGGCCTTCTCTTACAGAATCATTTGGTATGCCAATTATTGAAGCATTTAATGCAGGGTTAAGCATTATTGCGTCTCGTTTAGAATACATCGATGATCTTTTAGATGATGTTTATCTTTTTAATCCATATAATGCTGAAGATATTGCCAAGAATGTAATAATTTGTCTTTCGGATATACAAGCCAAAAGAGCTAAAAATCCAAAATTAAAATTTTCAATTCCTCAAACAAAAGACTTTGTAGAGTCTTTATAACTATAAATTAAATGAAATGTGTGAAAAAAAAGCCAATATTTTATATAATCATCTTGGAAAAAGCTTATGAATATCAATAAAAGAAAAGGATTTTTTGAGGTTGATGGAATTTTAGACCTAAATGTAATTAATAATCTTTATAAAGAAATATTAACTTCATATCAAAAAGAGTCTGCTGATAAAAAATTTGGTGGAACAATATCGGGTCATTTAAATTGTCAACCTGGATCAAGCACTATAGCTTTGATTCATAATATTCAAGATACAAATTTATTTAATGAAATAGCAGATTATTTTTCAATCAACCTATCAGATTATAATATTAGTATTGGTGCGAATATAAATCTTCCTGGCTCTCATTTTCAACATATGCATATGGACTCAAACTTTTTTGATCAATTATATATATTAAATATTCCATTGGTTGATACTAGTAAAGAAAATGGATCAATATCAATTGTTCCAGACTCTCATCTAAAACCTTATTCATATATTCAATATCTAGTGAAAAGATTATATAAAAAAAGAATAAGATTAAATCAAGAAGCAGGATCATGTCTTGTTAGAACTTCAAATTTATGGCACAGAGGAACACCTAATAAAACTAAAAATATTAGACCCATGATAAATTTAGTCTTTTCTATGAATAAAGATAAAAATAATAAAGATTATTTGATATCAAATTTAGATAACCATCCAGATTTGAAAGGACCAATAAGATTTACAAATAATTGGTATACAACTACTAGATTAGGAAGATTATGGGAGATCTTGACCGTAAAAGCACCATTTATTCATGCTGTTAAGAGAATCATTATGTCAGTAATAAGGCCAATAGGAACCTCAACATAAACAAAGATGAATATTAAAATAAAGGAATTCATTAGAAAAATACCACTAGTATTTCCTTTATTAAAAATAATTCAAGATAGAAGATATTTATATCACTATATTCAAGGTTTTATAACTCATAAGAAAATCAGAAACTTTTTTTCTGAATTAGAAAGTAAATTATTTTATAAAAATAAAGAAATCAATAATTCTGCCAATACAAATAAATTAGATATTCATAACATCAAAGAGGATGGCTTTATTGAAAATCCTATAAAAATAGATGAATTACAAATAAAAGAAATGTTTGATTTCTTAAAAATAAAACCTATGCATGACCCCGAATCTGAGAAGGGGGATTATTTTTATTTAGATAACATGCCAGAGGATACAAAAAGAGGTTTTTATAGATGTGAGGATGTGGTTTGTGCCCCAAATGTTTTGACAATTGCAAATGACCCAGCCATTCTTTCAATAGCCTCTGAGTATTTTAATGCAACTCCATCTATTGATTATATTGGATCCTGGTGGTCCTTTCCAAGCAATAATTTAGCTCTCACCCAATCGTACCATAGAGATATTGATACATTGAATTCATTAAAATTTTTTATCTATTTAACAGATGTTGAGCAGACTTCAGGTCCTTTTATTTATATAAAAGGGTCGCATGACTCAAGTTATAAAACAAAGAAAGATAAAATGCATGGAGATGAAGAAATTCATGCTTTATATGGAAAAGATGATATAAAAGATATTACAGGCAAAAAAGGCCATAATTTTATTGCAGATACTTATGGCTTTCATAAGGGTTTGGCCCCTACGGAAAATAATAGATTAGTCTTGCAAATTATCTATACACTTAAAAGAACACCTTTTGGACCAAAAAAACCCTTCATTGACTTTAACAATGCAGAAAATTTATCTAAATTCTTATTGTCACCATATACAAACAGACATATCATCAGGTTTTAATATCAAAATGTTATCTAAAAACTCAACTATTTTAATCACTGGTGGGACTGGTTCGTTCGGGAGAGCCTTCCTCAATAAATTGATTAATTCAGATGTAAAAGAGATTAGGATTTTTAGTAGAGATGAAAAAAAGCAAGATGATATGAGAAAAGAGTTTAATAATGAGAAACTTAATTTTGTAATTGGAGATGTAAGAGATTCAGATAGTTGCATGGCAGCAACAAAAGGAGTGGATTATATTTTTCATGCTGCAGCATTAAAACAAGTTCCTTCGTGTGAATTTTATCCATTGGAAGCTGTTAAAACAAATATAATAGGAACAGAAAACATCTTAAATTCTGCAATCTCAAATAATGTTAAAAAAATTATCTGTCTAAGTACTGATAAAGCCGTTTATCCTATTAATGCTATGGGCGTATCTAAATCAATGATGGAGAAAATTGTATTAGCTAAAGCAAGGCTTATTTCAGATACTAATACTATTATTTGTTTGACTAGGTATGGAAATGTTATGGGCTCTAGGGGCTCAGTAATTCCTTTATTTATGAATCAAATTAAGAATAAGTCACCAATGACTGTAACTGATCCTAATATGACTAGGTTCTTAATGACACTTGATGATGCAGTTGAGTTAGTTTTATTTGCTTTTAACAAAGGTGAAAATGGAGATATTTTTGTTCAAAAGTCCCCTGCGTCAGATATAAAAACTTTAGTGTCAGCAATTAAAAAATTTATGGAAGTAGAGGATCATCCCATTGAAATTATCGGTACTAGACATGGTGAGAAATTATATGAAACTTTATTAAGCAGAGAAGAATTTGCAGTTGCCAAAGATTTAGATAATTTTTATAAGATATCTCCAGATTTAAGGGATCTTAATTATGAAAATTTTTATGAGTCTGGAACAAAAATGGAATCTTCAAACGATTATAATTCATCAAATACACATCAACTAAAAGAAGACGAGATCATTAAATTACTGCAAAAAGTTGAAATAAAAACTAGTGATTAAATAAGAGACGCCTTGTATAAAAAAATACTTATAACAGGATCAGAAGGTTTTATAGGTAAAAACCTTTCTATAAATATTAGTAATCAGTTCCCTGAGATTAAAATTCTTAAATTCAATAGAAATAATGATATAAATGATTTGAATGAAATGATTAAGGAAGCTGACTTTTTATTTCACTTAGCTGGAGAAAATCGACCAAAATCTGTTGATAGTTTTTATGAAGTCAATCATGGACTTACTGAAGAAATATGTAATTTATTAATATCAAATAAAAAGGATATACCTATTGTTTTTGCTTCTTCTTCAAAAGTTAGTGAAGAGAATGATTATGGAAAATCTAAATTAGCTGCAGAAGAATGTTTTACTAATTTATACAACGATGGATTTTCAAAGGTATATATTTTTAGACTTGATAATGTGTTTGGTAAATGGTGTAAGCCTAATTATAACTCAGTTGTTGCAACTTTTTGCTATAACATAATAAGGGGCTTAGACATCATGGTAGATGATGCTAACAGTAAAATAGATTTAATTTATATAGATGATTTAGTAAAAGTTTTTATTGATCTTATAGAAAATAAAACTGATTCCTCAAAGCTCTTTCATGTAATTGATTCATACTCAACAACTGTAGGAGAACTAGCAAGTGATATAAATTTAATTCATAAAAAAAGGTTATCTCAATATGTTGAAAATGTAGGCGATGGATATATGAGAGCACTTTATTCAACGTATTTATCATATTTAGATAAAGAAAATTTTGTATATGATCTTGTTTCCAACAATGATGAAAGAGGAAATTTTGTAGAGATGTTAAAGACCAAAAACTCTGGACAAGTTTCTTTCTTTTCAGCCCATCCAGGTGTTACAAGAGGGGGTCATTATCATCATACCAAAAATGAAAAGTTCTTAGTGATTTCAGGTATGGCAAAATTTAGATTTAAAAATATGCTTAATCATGAATACTTTGAAATTAGTGTCAATTCAAATAAACCTCAGATTGTTGAAACTGTTCCAGGATGGGCGCATGATATTACTAATACAGGGGATTCAGAGATGTTGGTTATGTTATGGTCAAATGAAATATATGACAAAGAAAATCCAGATACCTTTTGGGAGGAGATTTAATTATGAAGAAAATGAAAGTTGTTACGGTAGTAGGTACTCGTCCAGAAGTTATCAGACTGTCTAGGGTTATAGCTGCGCTTGATAAAAACTTTAATCATACATTAATACATACAGGTCAGAATCATGACTATGAATTAAATGAAGTTTTCTTTAAAGAACTTAAGATTAAGAAGCCAAAATTTTTTCTTGAGGCTAATAATAAATCACCTTTAGCAGCAATAGGCGATATATTAACAAAGATAGATCGTATTCTGGACCGAATTAAACCAGATGCATTTTTAGTATTGGGTGATACTAATAGTTGTTTAAGCGCAATAGCTGCAAAAAGAAAAAAAATACCTATATTTCATATGGAAGCTGGAAATAGGTGTTTTGATCAAAGAGTTCCCGAAGAAACAAATAGGAAAATAGTTGATCATATTGCTGATATCAATCTTACATATAGTTCTATCTCTAGAGAATATTTATTAAGAGAGGGTTTAAATCCTGATCAGATAATAAAAACTGGCAGCCCTATGAATGAAGTAATTAGTTATCATATTGAGGATATTAATAAATCTAATATTTTAAAGAAATTAAATATTCAAAAAGAAAAATATTATTTAGTTAGTTGTCACAGGGAAGAGAATGTTGATGATATAGATAATTTATCTGATTTAGTTGAATCAATGAATACTATAGTTAAAACATCAAAATTACCTATTGTTATCTCAATGCATCCAAGAACAAGAAAGAACATAAAAAAAATAAAGCTTAAATTACATCCAAAGATAAAGATTTCTAAGCCTTTTGGATTTTTAGATTATATAAATCTTCAGATCAATTCAAAAGCAGTCCTGTCTGATTCAGGCACAATTACTGAAGAATCTTCAATATTAAATTTTCCTGCTCTTAACATAAGAGAAGCCCATGAAAGGCCAGAGGGAATGGAAGAAGGTTCTGTAATGATGACTGGTTTAAATTCTGAAAGAATTTTACAAGGATTAGAAATTCTTAAGAAACAATCCACGGGTGAAAATAGACTACTAAATATTGTAAGAGATTACACTTCTAACAATGTCTCAGATAAGGTAGTAAGAATAATTATTAGCTATGTTGATTATATAAATAAAAATGTTTGGAAAAAATGAGGATCTTGGTTGTTACTCAGCACTTTTGGCCAGAAGATTTTAGAATTAATGAATTATCAAAAGATTTTATAGAAAAAGGTCATGATGTAACTGTTTTAACGGGCCATCCAAATTATCCAGAAGGAAAGATCTTTCCTGAGTATAAAAAAAATAGAAAATCATTTAATTCATATAACTCGATCGATATTAAGAGAATTCCTATATTTTCAAGAGGCCGAAATAAGTTTACTTTAGCTCTAAACTATTTAAGTTTCGTAATCTCTGGAAGTCTTCTGGGCCCAATTCTTTTAAGAAAAAAAAGGTTTGATTTAATATTTGTTTTTGAACCATCACCAATCACAGTTTGTATCCCAGCAATTTTTTTAAAATATATAAAAGGAGCTAAGTTATCTTTATGGGTGTTAGATTTATGGCCTCAATCTCTTTATGCAGTTGGTTATTTTAAAAAGAACTCATTAGTAATAAAGTTTGTAAGGCTGCTTGTTAAATATATCTATTCTAAATGTGATCTTATTTTAGGAACCTCTAATAGCTTCGTTCAAGAAATTAAAAAAGACTGTGATGATAACAATAAGATTAAATATTTTCCAAACTGGTATGAGTCTATTTACGATACAGATTCAGTAAAACCAGCAAAAGAAATAATATCAAAAGCAGATGACTTTAATTTAATGTTTGCGGGAAATTTAGGCGATGCTCAGGATTTACCTACTATTGTTAATGGTATGAATATATTAAAAGAATTTAAAAAAATAAAATTATATATTTTAGGAGATGGAAAACGATATAACTGGCTAAAACAATTTATTAAAGACAATGATTTAGGGAACAATATTATTTTATTAGGGAGATATTCAAATGAAAGAATGCCTGAATTTTTTATTCATGCTGATGCAATGGTAGTATCTCTAAAACCTCATGAAATATATGATATGACTATACCCGGGAAACTTCAGTCATACTTAATTTCTAAAAAGCCTATAATTGGATTAATTGGTGGCGAAAGTGCAAAAATAATTGATTCCTACAATTGTGGACTAGTATCACCCTCTGGAAACTCAAAGGAATTTGCTAAAAATATCCAAAGGTTGTATAAAATGGAAATTCATCAAAGAGATACTATTGCAAAAAATGGATATCAATATGCAAGATCTAATTTTAATAAAGAGTCTTTATTTAATAGTCTTGAAACATGGCTTACAAATATATAGATAAATGATAATTTTTGAAAATATTTTAAGTATAGAGCCTTTCTCTTTTTTTGAGGATTTATACAAAAAAGCAACTCATGCATCACAACAACACATTGAAGCAGCTGTAGTTTCAACAATATCAGAAGAAAATAAACCTTCTTCAAGAATTGTTAATATTAAGTACCTAATAAAAGATACATTTATATTCTTTTCTAATTATGAAAGTAATAAGGCTAAAGATATTTCTTATAACCCCAAGGCATCAGTTCTTTTCTTTTGGGATAAGATAGAAACTCAAATTAGAATAGAGGGTAAGATTGGTATGACTGATTCTAATTTTTCTGACAAGCATTTTAATAAAAGGTTATATGATAAAAATATAACAGCAATTATTTCAAAACAGTCATCAGAAAATAAAGGTTATGAAGATTTAGTCAAAAGGTATGAAGATGCTTATAATGAATATAAGGAATTGGTTTTAGAAAGACCAAAAAATTGGGGAGGTTATAAGTTTATACCTGATAGTTTTGAATTTTGGTTTGGAAATAAATCTAGAATAAATGAGAGAATAAAGTATATAAAAAAACTAGATGGTTGGGAAAAGCAAGATTTAGACCCCTAAGTTGAAAAATGAAATTATTAGTATAAAATTCCGCATATGATAACATCATCTTTAAATCACTCAATTTTTTTAAATTGTTTCAACAGTTTTAATACTTGTCTATAACAATTGATACCTAAAAACACATTATAGAACTTAAGGGAATTAACCATAGCTATTTCAAATAAAAAATCGTCTCCAATAAATAATAAAATTAGGGCAGAAGAAGTGATGTTAATAGAGCCTGATGGCACTAAAAAAGGGATGATGTCATTAGAAAAAGCTATAAAAGAAGCAGAAAAAGTTTCACTTGATCTAGTCCAGGTTTCTGCCAATAATTCCGATCCAATTGTTTGTAAGTTGCTTGATTATGGCAAGCATGTTTTTGAAAAAAAGAAGAGCAGTTCTTCATCTAAGGTCAAATCAAGAAAAGTTTCAACAAAAGAGATTAAATTTCGGCCATCAACAGATGTTGGTGATTACAACATTAAATTAAAAAAAATTAAAAGCTTTATTATTAACGGAGATAAGACTAAAATAAGCGTCCGGTTTAGAGGAAGAGAAATTCTTAATAGTGATATGGGACTTGAGTTATTAAATAAAATTAGTGATGAATTATCGGACATCGCTCAAGTTGACCAGGAGCCATCGCTTGAAGGGAGGCAGTTGTTAATGATCCTCTCGCCGATAAAAAAGAAAAATTAGTTAAATATTTAAGACAATGGGCTATAAGTTAAAAACACATTCCGGAGCATCCAAAAGGTTTAAACGGACAGCTTCTTCTGTAAAGTCAAGAAGTGCTAATAGGAATCATATACTAACAAAACAATCAACTAAAAGAAAAAGACATAATAGAGGGTTAAAAAAGTTGTCAGGAACAGTACTAAAAATGACTTCAAAATTAATTAAATAATTATGGCAAGAGTAACAAAATCAGTCACAGCCAAAGCAAAACATAAGAAAGTTCTTTCCTCTACAAAAGGGCATTATGGGGCTAGAAGCAGACTTTATAAAACTGCTAAGCAATCACAAATTAAATCTTTGCAGTATGCATTTAGAGATAGAAAGAATAAAAAAAGGTCTTTCAGATCTTTATGGATTGCTAGAATAAATGCAGCATCAAGAGATATGGATATCCCATACTCAAAACTAGTTAAATCACTAGATGAAAAAAATATTAGGATTAATAGGAAAATTCTTTCAGATATATCAATAAGTGATAATGCTACTTTTCAAAAAGTTGTTAAAGTTGCAATTGGCTAACTAAAAAAATCTGTCTTTATGGAAATAGACAATCCTCCAATTGATAACATAATTGGGACTTATCATCCTATAAATAAAGTTAAAGACTTTTTATTAGATTTATTGTTAGGTTATGGTTTTGAGGCAGTAGAAGGTCCAGAGATTGAGTCGGAAAAATTTAATTTTGATATGCTAAATATCAAAGAATCCCATCCAGCAAGACAAATGCATGATACCTTTTATTTAGATAAGAAATCTAATTTATTAAGGACTCATACATCTCCAGTTCAAATTAGGACTATGCTTGAAAGAAATCCACCTATAGCTATAGCTTCTGGAGGAAAAGTATATAGAAAAGATGACGATGCTACACATTTACCAATGTTTCATCAAATAGAGGGAATGTATATAGATGAAGATATAAACTTCTCTCACTTAAAAGATTTAATTTATAAAATAGTATCTGACATATTTGGAACTGATATAGATTTAAGATTTAGGCCATCCTTTTTTCCTTTTACAGAACCATCTGCTGAGGTTGATATTTTATCAGGTGATGGAAAATGGCTAGAAATTTTAGGATGCGGTATCGTAAATCCTATAGTTCTTGAAAATTGTAAAATAGATTCAAATAAATTTAGTGGTTTAGCTTTTGGTCTTGGCGTAGAGAGAATTGCAATGCTGAAATATAGAATTGCAGATATAAGAGATTTTTATAAGTCTAATTTAGATTTTTTACAACAATTCTAATGAAATTTTTATTTAATCATATAAATAATTTTATTGATCAAGATATTACTATAGAAGATCTATCAGAAAAGTTAATTCAGTTAGGTCATGAAAATACTTTTGATCAAAATGTAATTGATATTGAATTTACACCGAATAGAGGCGATTGCCTTTCTTTGCTGGGTATTGCAAGAGATCTTGGAGCATTTTATAAGATAAAACAAATTGAATTTTATAATAGTGAAATAAGGGAATATGATATTAATTTTAAGAATACAATTAAAGAGACATGTCCTAATATTTCATTTCTTAAAATTGATATTGATGCTACTAATAGTAATTATCTTCCATATTTAGAAGATTATTTTGATAATTTTGGTTTAAATAAAAATAATTTTTTTACTGACATTTCTAATTATTTATCATACGAACTAGGATTGCCTACTCATTGTTATGATGCAACTTATATAAATGATAATCTTCTTATTTTAGAGGATATAGAGGCAGATAAAGGGATTGAATTTGAGACTTTATTAGATAAAAAAATAGAATTAACTGGAAAAAATCATGTCTTTACTATAAATAATAAAATTATAAATTTAGCAGGAGTTATTGGAGGAAAAAAATCTTCGTGCTCTAAAGATACTACTTCAGTAATAGTAGAGTGCGCATATTTTAAACCAGAATCAATTATAGGAAAGTCTATAAAGTATGATATTCAATCTGATGCAGCATATAAGTTTGAAAGAGGAGTTGATCCTGAATTACAAGAAAAAGCTCTTAGAAGATTTGCAAAGATAGTTCAAGATCATACGAATATTAAAAGTATTGAACTTTATTCAGAAATAGATTTAAAAAAAGATATTAAAATTAATTTGGATGAAAAAAATGTTAATTCAATTTTGGGCACTAAAATATCAAAGAAAGAATATACTAAATTGCTGGAAACTTTAGGTTTTGTTTGCTTAGATAATTCAGTTGAAGTTCCATCCTATAGGAGTGATATTAAATCTCAAAATGATCTAGCTGAAGAAATAGCAAGAGTCCTTGGTTTTGATAATATTGCTCCTCAGGAAATAAATATTAAAAGCCAAACTAAAGAAAAGGTTGATTTGAATGAAAGCACAATTAAATCTTTTTTAATAGACAAAGGCTTTAATGAAGTAATTAATTTTCCTTTTAGCGGAGAAGAATTAAGTAATTCTATTAAAGTAGATAATCCACTAGATTCTAATAAATCTTTTCTAAGAACATCCCTTAGAGAATCGCTTATACAAAATCTTACATACAACGAAAGAAGACAAAAAGATATTATAAAAATATTTGAAATTTCAGATGTTTATGATTCTCATGAAGGCCAGATTAACTATAAAAAGGTATTAGGTTTAGTTGCATCTGGAAGAAAAGGCCATAACTATAAAAATTTTAATAATATAATTGATGAAAATTATCTAAAATCAGTTTTTAAAGATTTTACAGATACTAAGATAGAATTTTCACAGGTAGACAGAAGTGAAATCCAGTCAAAGTCTAAATATCCAATATTTTTACTCGAAATTGAAGTTAGCAATTTATTAAAGGGCGCAAAAGATTATGTTTCTGTTAATAAAACTCTTTATGATTTTAAAAAATATAAACCTATATCAGAATTTCCCTCTACAAATAGAGACCTTTCTTTCTTGATAAAAGATAAGTCAAATCTTCAAGAACTTGATAATACTATTTTAAATTTTGATAATGAGCTTATTAAAGAAATATTTATGTTTGATTATTATTTAAATAACGAAACAAATGCAATTAAAGCAGGTTATAGAATTATTTTTCAGTCAGATAAAAAAACTTTAGTCGATGCTGAGATAGACAGTGTAATGAATAACATTATCAGTTCATGCTTAGAAATAGATAGCATTGAAATACCTGGATTGAAATAAGATGGCATTAACAAAAAAAGATATCATAGATTTAATGCATGAAGAAACAGGCATGAAAAAAAATGTATCGAAACTTGTATTAAATAGTTTTTTGGGAATTATTAAAGAATCTGCTAAAAAAAATATTAGTATTAAGGTGGCAAAGTTTGGGACATTCAAGCTCAAGAAAACTAAAAAAAGGGTAGGAAGAAACCCAATATCAAAAAAAGAATATATAATAGAACCGAGAAAGAAACTTGTCCTTAGACCTTCAAGTTTTTTAAAAAATAATATGAATTAGACAATGAAAATTTATCAAAAAAGTTTATTAATTATAATATCCCTATCATTATTTTCTTATGAATTAATTTCTCAAGAAGTTAATGATGATTTTTTAGATGGATTGCCAGATGAAGTTTTAAAAGAAGTGATTGGAGGAGATGAAGAAGAATATAAAGAAGATATATTTGTTTCAGATAATTCAAAAATCAATAAAACCTCAATTGAGTTAGAAAGACTCATAAGAGAGACAAAGAGTCTAGAGTATAAATTAAATAATCTTGCTGATGACGGCCCAAAATTAAAAAGATTTGGTGACGATATTTTCAAGACTGTTCAAACAACATTTATGCCAATAAACGAACCAAATGTTGACCCCTCTTATATAGTTGATGTGGGTGATGGGATTAGACTTCAAGTTATAGGCTCATTAAATATAGATAAAAAGATAAGAGTTTCAAGAGACGGCTCAATAAATATACCTGAGATAGGTAAAGTATTTATAGCCGGACTAGAGTTAAATGAAGTAAATAAGATGATTAAGAAGATAATTTCTGATTCATTTATAGGAAATAGCGCTTTTATCACCTTAGATGAAATAAGAAATATAAAAGTATATATTTTAGGAAATGTTCCTAGCCCTGGACTTTATACACTTAATGGAAATTCAAATTTAATGCATGCTTTAAGTGTTGCTGGAGGTATTTCTGAAAATGGATCATATCGAGATATTGAATTAAAAAGAAGTGGAAAATCAATTGGGTCCTCAGATTTATATTCAATCCTTATCTATGGAGATACTTTATCAAATTACGTATTAAGATCTGGAGATGTAATCTTAGTAAAACCAATAAAGAAAAGTGTTAGTATTTCTGGAGCTGTCTCAAGACCTGCAATTTATGAAATGAAAGCCGACGAGGTTATAGATGATCTCTTATCTTTTGCTGGAGATATAACTGGTGATTTTGTAGATCAGTCTATTATCTTATCTAAAAGCAAACAAAATATTTCTAAAAATATATATTTAGATAAATTATCAGGATTGGAATTAGATCATAATGATTCTATTTTAGTTCCATTTTTTAAACCGGAAGTTTCTTCAATAAAAACAGCTTTAGTATCAGGAGCAGTTAACTTTCCAGGAGAATATAATATTTCTGATAGCGAAACGTTAGTAAGCCTTATCAATAAAGCTGGTGGGTATAAAAAAGATGCTTACCCCTTTGCCGGCGCCCTTATTAGACAAGATGCGCTTGATAAAGGAAAAGACTTTGAAAATAGAGAGTATGGTAATTTGATTAAATTTTTGATTGCTGGTTCAGCTGGAGCAGAGTCAAAAGCAGGGATGATGACAGCAGATTCGACAACTGAGCTGCTTGAAGAAATTAGAAACTATCGATCTTCAAATGCTGGAAGATATTCAATCGAATTCGATCTTGATAGGATTGATAGAGATCCGTCTAGTAATTCTAAGATAAAAGATGGAGATTCATTATATATACCAGAATTTACAAATGAGGTTTACCTCTTTGGAGAATTAAACGATCCAGGAACAAGAAGATATATTCCTGGAGCTGATGTAAAGGATTATATTAATATGGCTGGAGGACTTGCTCAGAATGCATATCAAGATGGTGTTATTGTGATAAATCCAGATGGCACAACAACTTTAGTAGACTATTCTAGATTTTTAAATTTAACAGGCAATTCCAAAATTGATATATATCCTCATTCAGTAATATATGTCCCAAGAGAAATTGCTAAACTTGATGAATTAACTAAAAGTTCTTATATAGCTCAAATAGTTTCTACAGCCTCATTACCTGTATTGACTTTAATATCTATCATTGACAGAGATTAGAGTTAAATATGAAAAAACTTTTGTATTTCTATTTTTTTTTTACGTAAATTTCTTACATTCAGACTATCTAGATTATATATATGAAGATAGAAACCCTAGTTATAACTCTTTTGGTGTTGCTGGTTTAATTCAAACACCATCAGCAGAAATCCTTGGTGAAGCAAACCTTCATTTTGTATTAAATAAGAACGATATATATAAACTAGGGACACTTACAATTGCCCCTTTTGATTGGATGGAAGCAAGTTATTTTTATTATCGTCCAAGTGACTTATTATGGGCAGGCCCATTAAGTAAAGGCCTATATCTAGATAAAGGCTTTAATGTGAAGATTAATTATCAGCCTAAATTTAAGTATGCACCAAAAGTTGCAATTGGAATGAATGATTTTGCAGGACACAGTCTTTTTTCAAGAGAATATATAGTGGCAACACAAGCAATTAAAAACTTTAAATTTAATTTAGGTATTGGATGGGGGGCTTTTGCTCAACAAAAGAATTATAAAAATCCTCTTGAATTTCTTGGTGATAGGTTTTCTGAAAGAGGAGACTTATATAATAAAGATTACGGAGTAGGTGGTAACTTCTCAACAGACCTTTGGTTTACAGGCCCAGTAGGTATATTCGGAGGAACTGAAATTAGTATTCCATATGCAAAAGGGATGAAATTTAAAATTGAATATGATCCTTTTGATTATATGGATTTTTCTTGTTGTGGAGGGGGTACATCACCAGAAAGCATGTACCTTAGAAGCAAAGATTCAAATATAAATTATGGCCTTTCTTTTCCTGCATTTAGTGAAAATTTAACTTTTGATATTTCATATATTAAAGGGAATACAATAAATTTTACTGTAGCGTTTGGAGGGAATTTTTCAAATAGTTTTTTCCAGAAACCTAAATATAAAAGGGTGAAGCCAACAATAACGGCCAAAGATAAGACAAAGAAAACATTTTATATAGATTTACTTAAAAATTTAAATAGAAAGGGCCTATATTTACAATCAGCTGATTTAGATAGTGAAAATGATTTAGATATCACTATAAGCAACTCTACTTATAGAAGCCACATAAGGTCTTCATCATATGCTGCCGACACTGCTTTATCAGTGGCAGATGAGTTTGATATAGATGTTAAGAAAATACAAATAACTCATTTAAATGCTGATATGGAGCTTAGTAAAATTAGTTATCTAACTAAGAGTTTTGATAATCCAAAGCATATTGAGTTAATAAAGAAGGATACAGAAATATTAAATAATGACGTTAATGGATATAAATCTCATGAATTTGTACCAAACGTTAAATTTCCATCTTTTCATTATGGATGGACACCAGCTATGGTAAATCATATTGGTTCACCAGAGAAATTTCTTTTTGCTGGAGCCGTTATAAGAGCAGATACACAGCTGCAATTTAGTAGAAGATTAATGTTGAGCACAAATTTTGCTTTTGATCTTGGAAACAACTTTGATGAAAAGGTCAGTGACCCAGGATCACAATTGCAAAATGTTAGAACCGAGATTGTGAGATATTTGCAAGAAGGCGATAAATATATACCTTTAATGCAACTTGATTATATTTGGCCAATAAGCAGAGATATTAATGCAAAAATATCATCAGGAATTTTAGAAAGAATGTATGGAGGTGTAGGAGGAGAGATAATTTATAAACCGCTTGATAGAAATTTTGCCATAGGAGCAGAGCTCTATCATGTTAAGCAAAGAGATTTTGACCAACTATTTGATTTTAAAGAATACGAAACTGAAACAGGACATGTGAACTTTAAATATCAATTTAATCAAGGAGTAATATTAAATTTAAGTTATGGTAAATATCTTGCGCAAGATGTAGGCTATACTTTTGATTTATCAAGAAGAACAAAATCTGGTTTTAGAGCAGGCTTTTGGTTTACAAGAACTGATGTATCTTTTGAGGAATTTGGAGAAGGAAGTTTTGATAAAGGGTTTTATTTTCAAATACCTGTTGATTTATTTTTAAGAAAGCATAGAGGAGCATATACCAATTTTAGATTAAGACCATTAACTCGTGATGGTGGACAAAAACTTAATCAAGGCAAAAGACTAAATGGCATGTTAATGAATACACAGCATATTAATTTTAGAAATCAATGGAGTGACTTCCTTGATTAAGTTAAATAAATTCATATTTGTATTAATTTTTATTTTATCTGGCTGTATAGCCGGTCCATCACTTTATATGGAGGCTTTTAGCTCATCAAGGCAATTAGTAACGAATAAAGAGCTTGTCATAAGTGAGCAGATAAAGAAAATCCCATATGCTATGAAGATTTCAAGAGTCGGCAATTCTAAAGAAGTTTTGTTGGTTTTGGTTGAGGCTAGAGATCAAAAACTTATATGGACTTCAGCATCAAAAGAATTAATCACAACGTATAATGGAAAAATAATTAAAACTATTGGTCTGCTTAACGATATAGAGATCAGATATTATCCAAGTTTGTTAGAAGTAGCAAAAAAAATATCTCTTAACAAGGAGAGTGATTTTAAATATAAATCTTTGGTAAGTTTTTCTAATCCAAAAGCTCTATCAATGGATGCTTATCATACTTATTCTTTTTTAAAAAATGAAGTTGTTATAAGCAGGCTGAACGACAGAAGCATAGAAACATTTATTATCAAAGAAGACCTATATATTCCTTTAATTAATTTTAAATCTAAAAATATGTATTGGGTTGATAACGAGTTTAATGTTATAAAAAGTCAGCAAAAAATTGTTCCAAATATGCAAAGAATAGAATTAACAAGCCTAAAAAAATATAGCGGCAAATAATTGCCGCTATATTTAATTAAGATTTAATTGTATTAACCGCTACTTGTAGATGTTGAAGTTGTAGAAGTAGAGGTAGTAGTAGTTGTTGTTGTAGTACTTGTTGTATTACTCTCGGTATTACTTTCAGTATTACTCTCTGTATTACTCTCGGTATTACTTTCAGTATTACTCTCTGTATTACTTTCTGTATTACTCTCGGTATTACTTTCTGTATTACTCTCGGTATTACTTTCTGTATTACTTTCTGTATTACTCTCGGTATTACTCTCTGTACTAGTTGCAGGAGTCGGAGCCGGAGTAGGTGCAGGAGTAGGTGCAGG